>Ga0214921_10000051_pt1 | contig 217631 bp, 236 predicted proteins | sample LL1505_MetaG_FD_177992 | JGI IMG/M metagenome (GOLD analysis project Ga0214921, IMG submission 177992) | Freshwater microbial communities from Lake Lanier, Atlanta, Georgia, United States - LL-1505 | ecosystem: Environmental > Aquatic > Freshwater > Lake | place: USA: Georgia | collected... | reverse complement strand
CACAAATCCTGGCTGAATTTCAAAGTGTTTGCGCAAAGTCCCCGGGACTCGGGCAGGGTCGGGCTTGGACGAGTTTTACTTTGCTCGTGAGTGGTGTTTTCAGTCTGGTTTTGTGAGTTGCCTTGGGGCGGTGTGGGAAGGCCGAAGGGAAAAAGGGGGTTGGGGGATTGGTGACAGGATTTGGTGACAGGATTTGGTGGTTAGACTCCGAAGATTGAACGATATGTTCCGTCACGATTCACTGCAAGACTGTGTTGATGTGTATCTTCATCTTCATACTCATCGTCTGTTGCGATTCCATATGTAATGTACACAGTACCTTGTGGGATTCCGTCTGTTTGTTCTTGGGCAATGTCTAACCAGAAGTATTTATGACGGTCGTCGAATATGTCCTCATTGGGGATACCGCCTCCAGGGGGGCTCTCACGTCCTTGTACATATCTCGAATGTACTGTATGGATACCTCCTGTAGTATTATGTGATTTGTAATTACGTTTACCTTGGACCTCACGCCCTGCTAAGATTTCACGATGAGAGTTTGTGATTTCAGGAGCCTGCATGATTTTAGACTTTATCCATTCACGTTGAGCTTGGTCACGTAAGGGGGATGTGAAATCTGTGTTATTGAGGTCTTCTATAGGAAGAGTTATCCGTATAGGTCTTCCCCATGTTCCAGGATCTCCTGTAGTCACCGTAGCACGAGACGATACACGGCGATCGAGTTGATCAAGGGTTCGCACGCCTGCGACAAACTCAATTACATCTAGAGAGCCGTAAAGACGAATCGGATGATCGACCATAGTATATACAGTCTCTCCGCTATCATTCTTCTTACCTTGATAGAATGCTGCGCGCAAGTTTGATTGAATGATCGTATTCAACGCAGAGTTCTTACCATGGTAATCATGATATGCGTACAGAAATGGATGACAGAACCAATCTGTTGAACGAGTACACATCTGGTCGATGAACAACACACATACTGCATTCATACGACGCAACATCTTAACTTTATCTTGCCAGAATTGATAGCTATCCCAATTGATCTTGGTTGTTCCTGAAGCGGTTGAGGCAACGAAACCACAATCTACGATAACCTCATCTTCGTCATTCAATAGAAGTTCTGGAATTAGATGGTTCTGATACGCATTTTGTAGCGCTTCAAACCCCTCCGTTACACGAACAACTACAAGGGGTCGAGAATCCCGTCCTTTAGTACGCACTTGTTCACGAGCATCGTTGAGAATTCCACGTAGTTGTTCACCAAGACCGATAACTCGTTTCGGTTTATCATCACTGAACTTTAGTGGGGCTTCCGCTTCTTGTATCAAATCATTATCAAGATAATAGCGAGCTCCGCGATAGTTCGGGTGAGTAGGCATAGGGATACATCTACGACCTTCATCTTCTCGTAATAATCCCTCCTCAGGAGAAGCACTGTATTGCACAATGCGAATGTTAGGACAGCAACCCATATACTCCCAGAGTCCACTTGTACCTAATACCTGATCACTACCACTACCGTGATCAAACTCATCGAAATGTACAACAATCAACGCATTTGGGTAAGCCTGGCGCAACGCACGTAGACTTTTCTTACACTCTATGGCATGCTTCTGTGTGTTCACAGTATAAACACCTCCTAACATGTATACTTCCAATGCGTGACGTTGTCGAAGATCTGCCTTCCGAACATATGCCGATATAAACACATTGATAATGTCAACACCGTTAGTGTAACTTGCAAAGCTTTGTCCAACCAAACGTTTTCCAGACTTGACCTCTGCTTTAACAATTGTCTTCTTCACACCATCTGTGACTACTGATCGATAGACGCTGTTTCGGACGTATTCCGCAATTTCTGGGAACGTTCTGTCCCAATAGTCCATCGGGTGATAGCTTCTGCTACTAAGTATACGTTGAATATCAGTGTTGATTTGAGAAGGCATTTCATTCGGTATCGAGGGAAGTCATTAATCCGTTTTGAAGAGTTGTAAAAACGGAAAGGATTTACTTCTTCTGGTAGTAGAATATATAGAAAAGATGCCGAAGTACACCTGCACCCATTGTGATGAAGTCTTCAGCAAGAAGAAGGACTATAACACCCATCTCGAATCCGTTGTCAAGGAGACCACCGTTGCGACTGCGACAACGACTGTCGCACAAGAGTCAGGTCGACTTGCGATTAGTCTCTTCTCAGGTGCGGGAGGCGATACAGTTGGAATGGAGAACGCAGGTATCAAAGTCATCGCCTTCTCTGAGAACAACGCAAAGTGTGTTGCGACTCACAAAGCAATGTTTCCAGACAGCAAGTGGTTAGGAGAATCGGTCAAGGGCGATATTAGTAAGATTCCAGACGATGAGTTTGTACCGTATGCGAACAGGTTGTTCATGGTGTTTGCTGGGTTCCCATGTCAGGGGTTCTCAAACGCAGGGAAGAAGGAAACTACAGACCCTCGCAACAAGATGTTTCATCAATTCTTACGAGTTGTTCGAATCACAAGACCCGAATGGATTATGGGTGAGAATGTAGCAGGGTTACTCACTAAAAAGACCGATGACGGTGAAAGTAGTGTGATTAAAGTCATCCAAGCACACTTTGCAGAGATAGGGTATCCAATCGTCTTCAATGTGTATGATATGAGTAAGGTAGGTGTTCCACAGTCTCGTAAGAGGTTGGCGATTATAGGTAATCGGTTATCGATTCCATTTGAACTCCCAGTGTTTGATGAACCAAAGCGTGGATTGATGGACATCATTGAGCCGTCTATGGAAGGAGCCATTGAGACAACTTTACCCATTCCCAATGAGTGCTCGATTCTTGTTCCAGACGACGCAGAACCAACAGGTACCCCACATCCATTCATGGTTCTCAAACATCAAGAGAACCTCATCTCCTTTCGCAAGCGAGATTCTCCGATTCACAGTGAGGTCTTGGATTTCAGAACACCCTCTAAGACATTGATATGCGCATATACATTTCAGCCTAGGCTGTATGTAGGTCTTCGTAAAGCCAACGGGCAAAAATACATCCGTTGCCTCACAGTACGCGAAGCTGCGCAGATTCAAGGCTTTCCTGCTACGCATGTATTCTCGGGTTCGCATGATGACCAGATTAAGCAAGTTGGGAATGCGGTTCCTGCTCTATGGGTGACACGGATGGCACAAGCCATGATTACTACTTCAGGTCAATGCGCAAGCAGCTAAAGCCAGCACCCTTACCCCATCGTAGGATTCCATTGAATTCAAAGTCATTGGCACACTTGAATGTAATGTCAAGGTCAAGATTTTTCTTGAATGAAACGTCTAAGATTGTATCGATTCGGAACTTTGGATACCAGACTGCGTGGAACTCTCCATCCAGGTCACCATGAATGCTTAACCAGAAGTCCTTTTCATCAAGAACACTGTTTGCGATGGGAAGAGCTTCGCGAATGAACGTAGCCTTGTCATCATCCGTAATCTCAAGAGCCGCAAGAACGTCGGCACGCTTCTCGAGAAGGCTTGATTTAGGACCTCGAACAGCACGTACCTTCTCTTTTAGCTCCTTTCCGAATAGAGTCTTTGGGTCTGACTGGACCTTACAGTCCTTCAACCACCATTCTTCAAAGCTAGGTATCTCAGACTCTATTCCAAACTCTCCCTTTAGAGCTCCAGAGCCAATATTCAAGTCGTACCATACTTGAGCATACTTTTTTGCAAGGTTGTACTTCTCACAACCTCCATTGTGGAATTGAACACCTGCTGTCCATGGAGCTTCATCGCTATTAGGAGTCCTGTATTTCTGACTTCCCTTGTGTTCTACGTTCTTCCACTCACCATTGACCTTGATTTCAAAGTCATAATGAGTTCCTCGACTAGGACCTGTACGTGGACGAGCAGACTCGATCTCGATACCAAACCTATCTTTAAAGGCTTCCTTGAGTTTATTTCCAATCACACTATCTGAACCTAAGGTACTCACTATCTTCTTAATATCCAATTCTTCATTCGCTGCGGCAGTATTACGTGTACGAGACATTCTATTGGGGGGAAGTCCAACTTCCTGATGCTCACAAATCCGTTTTTGATTTATCCAGTCTTGCTGACGACATAGGCACGGTTAATGCCAGTGACTTCTGCAAGCAAGTGGAACAAAGCACCTGCAAGGAAGAGAGTAATCCATTTGGAGTAGCCAGCCTTCTCGGCAATCCAATACACAGGCAAGAAGAAGAGACCCACTAGAAGAGCTTCAAGGAACACGTTCATTTACTTCTAAAAACGGATTTGTTTTAGACAGTACAATAGACTTCCCCCCCCTGAATATAGAATGGAGCGTTGTCAAGCGCTCACTTCCGCAGGTTCACCCTGCAAATGCAAAGCACGCGAAGGTCATACGACCTGTAAACGACATGCTCGTAGAGAAGTTGTCCCTCCCGCCACGACCCGATGTTCACAAATCAGGTCGAACGGACAACGATGCACACGAGAGTGCGGACACGAGGAAACGCTCTGTGACCTCCACCGCCACCACGCCACACGGCGTGAACGAGACCAACGAATGCGAGAACTTATCGAAGCTCTGGTTGCCCAACTCTGGGGCGAACGTCCACCAACAACCTTTGACGAATGGTTCGAGCCAATCGAACGAAATGTGTGGTTGAGTCCTCCACTCAAGTTCGAACTCCGAGACATAATGATGTTCCGCTGGGGAGTCTATCTCCAGATGCGACCTCCACCTCCTGTGAAGCCTCGCACGGAACTACATGGACTCTCGATGGACAAGCAGAACGTCCACACAACTGCCATCGTCAACCAGACGAAATCCATCTTGGAACCTTTGGAAGCAGTGCCTATTCCAGAAGGACAAGATACACTGTGCGAAATCATCAACGCATGGGAAATGAAGACTGGAAAATACACAGTGATTCGCGACATGGCGAACTGGTACAAGGTCTCCGAATGCCGCAAGACAGACGACTACTTCTACAAACGCACACTCGACGCAGTGTGGGCACGCATCAAGCTACACGAACACAAGACCGAACTCATCGAGAGGCTCTGGGAAGAATGCAAGGATGCTGTGAGTCTATGTTGCGAAGGACACATCTCGCGACTTGCGAGTGTTCTGGTTGGATTTGATGAAGATGCCCACCAGGAAGTGTCAATAGGTGAACGACTCCAACAACGAATGGCAGCCATCGACGCAATGAACTTGTCCCCTGAAGCGAAGGTCGACCATGCATGGAGAGTGTTCACTGAACTCAACATCCCAATGCAGGACCGCTACGCATGGGTGGATGCGTTCTAAGGGTTTCACAAAGACTCCTTTAGAATCGTATGGACTTCCCACCACCCCACAGGGTTTTATACGAACCCCTCAATGACCGAGAGACACTGACACTTTGGAAAACCTACATCGCTGCACACCAACATGAAGCAGACTTTGAAGAAGTGGATGCAGCCCACATGAATTCGATGGAAGACTTCGCAAAGTGGTTCAATCAATGGATTACCTTTGTTCCGAGTCGTGTAGGAGTTCGTGTGCGAATCTTGATGGTGTGGCATGCACACTTTTTGAGTTTAGCCTGTCAGCAGATGCTGCGTCGGTCGTTGGAACAGCGTAGCTTCCGTTGTCGAGTGTGGTTTCACATTGAAGAACCTACACTTCAGGCTGCGATTTTGAGTCGGTGTATCGTCAAGGTTCTTCCACGATATCAGCACATCCCCAAACGAATAGGTCCTCCTCTCGACACGGCATTGTGGGACAACCCGCGGGAATACGAAACGAATCGTTTAAGGTCTAGAGAATAGACACTATGCGTGTATTCACAGATGGAGCGTGTTCGTTGAATGGACGACCTGGAGCCAAAGCAGGCTATGCGGTTTGGTTTCCAGACCACTTGCGATTCTCCATGTCTGAACGACTCCCAGCCAATGAACCCCAAACCAATCAACGGGCAGAAATGGCTGCGATTCACAAGGCAGCCATGATTTTGGAAGAGAACGGATTCCACGATGAAAACATCGTCATCTACACGGATTCCGAATACTCGATTAACTGTCTGACGAAATGGATGCCTGGATGGGTTTCACGAGGCTGGAAGACGTCTGCAGGTGGAGATGTCTTACACCGCGACTTGATTGAAGATACAGCAAAGAGACTTGCAAAGTTCAAGAGTTATCGATTCGTTCATGTGAAGGCACATACAGGAGGTGAAGATGACTTGTCCAAGCAGAATGATGCGGTCGACCGAATGGCCCGAGCCACGATTGACGACTCCGTACGTGAAGTCCCCAAACCCGCAGAAGATGTCTTGTTTGAAGGATGCCCATTACAACTGATGGGTCCTCCTGTCTCACAAACTGCGTTGATTCAATGGATGCGAACTCACTTGAACACACTGGACGCAGCCGTCGTGGACAAACACTTGATGAAAGCACTTGCGGAACTTTGTAAAGTGCGTGATGTAAACCTGACCAAACAAACCATTCAAAAGACACCGATGATACGTGCGGAACGAATCAGTTTACAAATAAGCCACACCCTAATAAACAAGATAGAATGACCGATGTACATGTTCTCCACTTTTGGTCACCTACCTGCGGACCGTGTATGACCATCAAACCCGCACTTGAAGACGTCAAGGAAGAGTTTGAAGGTAAAATTGATTGGATTTCAGTGAATACGAAGGAGGACCGCAAAGGGTTATCGACTCGATTCCAAGTCTCTGTAGTGCCTACGTTTATTGCGTTCAAGGGAAATACAGAAGTCGGACGCTATTCAGGTACTCAAATTGGAGTCATTTATCAATTGATTCGTAAGGCACTTAACTCGGGCACGCAGCCTTAGCGGGCATGCCTGTGCCTAGGTTTTTGCCTGCAAGTTCTGCAAAGGCTTTACGAGAGTTTGCAGTGGATAAGTCTGGAACAGCCTGCCCGTTCGGGAGGATAACGTATGGATTCCCATCGGCATCATACATTTTCCCATCCGGACCCATGGTCAAGTCGGCTTTACTGCGAGTCGGGAATGGAGAAATGACAGACGACGGTAGACGAGTTGGGTAATAGGTCTGGACGATACCGTACGCAGACCCACCGAACACAAGACCTTCAAACAACGCCATAATTGCTTGTTGTGTACTCGTGTATTCTGAATTTGGGCTTCCACATCCACCCGACATGATCAAGACACCTACTTGCATCGCATAAAAGACTCCAAACATCACGATGGATGCAGCCGAGTTCAACCATCCGCGATTGCGCACCAAATCAAAGATGTAATAGCAAAAGACCGTTGCAGTCACAACCAATGTCTGGGGAGCAAACTCGGTACTCCAACCTGAAAAGCCTTGAACGGAACAACCATCGTAGTTCTTGAAGAATGCAGGAGGGATGATTGCACCTCCCTTTTTGCCACCAACCGCAGGCGTCGTAGGATTACTCGCTACAGGGGCTGTAGCCGCCACGGCTGCAGTTGCGCCAACTTTGGCTACATTCTCTGCAGAGTTGAAGAGTTCACGAAGACCCTTCCAGAAATACTGCATCAAGTAGTTGAAAAAGATAGACAACAGTCCGACCAAACTGGGAATGGACCACACACCTTGATAGGTAAACATGTCCGCCAAGACTCCGAACAATAAGAGAATGTGGGGAATGTAGGTAATCGTATCGACCGCAAGGGATGCTGCAGGTGGAAGACCCGTACTTCCAGTTCCTTTAAGACCGCCCAAGGCATAGGCAGTTCCAAGAATGGAGACTACCGCAGTTACAATTGCAGTTACGAGATTGCTCCACCAAGGAGTATCAGGATACATAGCAGTAGAAGTGGGTGGTTTTTGAGTCCCACCTGGACCAAGATTCGTACTCATTGTTTATTCCAAGAGACTTGTTTTATTGTCTATGAACAACAATGGGTGGTGGTGGTTCAAGACCGGCTCCTGCTCCGACTATAGTCGAACAAGAACCTCCTGCAGGTTCAGGACAATCGTCAATTGTATACGCAGATAGACCCGATACACCGCGTTTAGATGGACTTACGCGGTCGTTATCGAACGAGTGTAATGGGTGTAACCTTCAAATTGCATCAGGTATTTCGAGTTCCAGTGTGAAACTCTCACGTGAATTCGGTGAAGTGACCGATGTTCAATGTAAACGGTTCACAACGGACTGGAAACGAGTGAACGATAAACAGATGTCCTTCCAGGACTTTTTGGGAAACCTTCAAGCAGGGCGTTATTTGCGAAACCTCAACAATGGGTATTGCGAACAAGTCATTCTTTCACCGGAAGAGCTAGAGAAAGTGAAAAAGCCTGAACAGTTTGATACCAATAAATTGCAGAGTGTTCGAATCCAAAAGTTATCATCGGGTGGGTTCTCCTCCGATACCAAAGCCAAACTTACACCGAGTATTCCGTTCAAACTTTCGTTCATGGGCAAAGAGATTACAGTCAAAACGATGTCGGTCTATCACCCATGTCCGTTACGGATTGAAGGTGTTCAACCCGATGCAGTGTTTTCATTGAACGACCCTAGTTTTGACGATGGAAGTGGGTACATTATCTTGGTTCCTCTGGTTGCAAAGAACACAGCCGATCCATCCATCGAGTTCTTTGATAGGGTTCTACCCCAGATTAATGCAGTTACCGCTCCAGAAGCCACAGGACAATACATGACTCGAAACATTGCGACTGGTACAAACTGGTCGTTGACCAAAGTGTTTTCTGCAATGGTCACAACCGGTGGATCGTTTGAAGTTCAGAATGGGTATTATGAATGGAAGGGTATGCCTGCACTTGAACGAGTACGAGAAGACGGTAACAATACCATTACGTATTCATGGAAAGAATCAGGCAAGCCTTCGCCTCGATACATTATGCTCGATACACCCGTAGCCATTTCATCCAGTAGTTTGTCCAGTATTACGCAATCACTTCCAGTCACCCCTACTTCGGATGCCATTCATGCGGTCTTATACAGCAGCAATCCTCTTCAACGCGGCATCGTCCATAAACAAGGTCCTCCCAATCCAGACTGTGCACGTGAAAGCTTTGCAGATATGAATGGTGTGAAGGAAGAGTTCTGTGATGCATGGACTGCATGGGCACAGACTTCAGAACCCAAAGGATTCACAACCCAGCAGATTTTTGAATGGATCTTCAAAGTATTGATCTTTGTCGCAATGGGTGTGGGTGCTTACCTTGCACTTGCAGCTGTATTAAGACTCTATGATGTTGAACTGTCGAATGTATCTGCAGGACTCGGTAAGATTACAGCAACGGTGTTTAAGAGTTTGAAGCAAAAGGCAGGGGATATGAAGGGATTGACTACCATGATGCAAAATCCACTTGCAGGATTGAACAACAGAGTATCCTCCGTTCAGAATCCATTGGCCGCACTTCAAAATGCAGTCGTTCAACCTGTAGCCGCAGTACAGAAAGCAGTAGCCGCACCTGTAGTCGCACTTCAAGATGCTGTAGCCGCACCTGTGACATCACCCAAGGAGGATGCTAAAGCAAGGGTTAAACAACAACTTGAAGAGGAAGCATTGAAGAGTCAAAAACGACGACAAGCCGCAGCTGAAGCTAGAAAGAAAGCCGATGAGGAAGCCGCAGCCAAAAAGAAAGCGGATGAGGAAGCCGCAGCGGAAGAAGCCGCTAGAAAGAAGGCAGAAGACGAAGCCAAAAAGAAAGCGGACGAAGAAGCCGCAGCGGAAGAGGAAAGGGCTAGAAAGAAGGCAGAAGATGAAGCAGCCGCTGAAGCTAAACGCAAATCAGATGAAGCAGCCGCTGAAGCTAAACGCAAATCAGATGAAGCAGCCGTTGAAGCCAAGAAGAAATCAGAAAAGGAGGCTCGTGTAGTGGCTCCACCCGCTCTTCCACAACCTAAACCTTCTACAGTCGCGGTTCCAACTCCTAAAAGTGAAAAGGCTCCAGCTGCACCCGAACCAACCAAACCTGCACGAAACATCAACACCAAAAAATTAGTTCCGATTCAAATGACGAATCCATCCAGTGCAAAGTCGACTGCGTCCAAATCAAGTGTAAACCATGCAATGCCCAACCTAAACCAAGGACCTAGATATATGCAACCCAAAAAGGTTTACGCCGATACAAGTTACATGAAGAATGCAAAGTATCGAGGAGGTAAGCCTAAACGCGGTCGTGGTCATGACGGTTCGACTCGAAGAGCTGGGTATTAAACTCGCCATCGTCTTGTTTGGTCTCTCGTTGACGTTCACGAGCGTCCATTTCTTCAACGGTTAGTTCACGCTTGAACTTGCGCTTGGTTCGTCGAACTTCAGTCCAACCAACATCGTCTTGGACTTGAGGTTGAACTTGTGGAGCAACGATTTGTTGGATTCGTTTGGATTCTTCGATTCGGGCTTTGAGTTCGTCCGAAACAGGGGCAGGAGTGGAACGGGGTTTTTGTTTGTACTGGGGCATAAAGGAAGGCATTCTGTAAGGAGGGATACACTCTATTCTTACAGAAGTCCAAATCCGTTTTGAAAAATGGATGGTTTTCAGACTGGACCTATGACACTACAATGGTTGTAGCAACTTCAATTGCAGTCTCGGGTACACTCGGTGAAGTAACGATTCCAGCACGAACCGCAGATGTGTTGGAATGGCTGCGTAAGAAATACAAGCAACCTGGACTTCAATTTCAAGGCAAGTTAGTCCATGAAGAAGAATCCTTCTCGGTGTTTGCGACTCCATCCGAAGACGACGATGAAAACACGAATCAACATATGCTTCCCACTCCCTTTCACGAAGACGCATTTCAAGGAGTCATTGTCATCTTGAAATCGACCACCACCGATACAGATGAATACGACAAGCCTGCAACTGCCTATGTAGACTTACCCTCCTCTGAATACGATGAATACTATGCATCGTGTACTTTCGGAGACGAAGAGGAAACACCGGAGAATGACGATGAAGACGAGGAAGAGGAAGAAGAAGAGGAGGAGGAAGAAGAGGAGGAAACGGCTCCACCTGAAATGACGGCGCAGATGATTCACAGTGCGAATGTGTTTGTTCCACATCCATTACGTGAACTTGTCAAGACTCGATTCAACTCGGAAGAGATTGAGACTGCACTTCTCAACAAGTGTATTCAAGATGCACAACGATGGTTAGTCGACATTGATTGGGAAACACCTGCCTTCAAAGAACTGTATCGGTCTCGTACGATGAACTTGTATCAATCCCGTAGTCTTGCAGAGACCATGACAGCCGAAGAGTTTGTTCATACTTCGGAAGTGGACCGACATCCAGAACGCTGGATGGAACGACTCAAAGAAGTGGCGGAGAAGGACAAAGCCTTGTACAGCCGCAAGACCACTGCGAACATTCAGATGTACTGCTCGGGATGCAAACGAAAGACCAACTGCGATTACTATCAGCAGCAGACGCGCTCGGCAGATGAGCCGATGACGACCTTTGTCACCTGTTTAGAGTGCGACAAGCGTTGGAAGTTCTAACTTTCATACTCTCCAACAATAAAGGTAAATGTCTGACGAAGTTCGTGAAGTCTTACGCCAATGGATTGCAACCGACGACGAAATCCGTGTACTTCAACAACAAATCAAAGGACTTCGTGAACGAAAAAACCAACAAGCAGGTCAGATCCTAGCCTTCATGCGAGGTAACAACCTAGACAATTTTGTCATTGAGGGAGGTGGTGGAACCATCGGACGACAGCAACGAACGGTTCGCCAACGACCCAATAAGCAAGTGGTTCGAACACAGGTTGCGCTGTTACTGGCCGACCAGCCGCAGAGGATGGCCGAAGTGCTTCGAACCATTGAAGGATTGCCTGAACCAGGAGAAGAGCCAGATGCAGGAAGTGTAGTGACCAAGGAGCTTCTTACGCGTAGACTTCCCCGAACACAGCATATCCAGTTACAACAATGAATCCATGGGTCATTGCGATTTTTGTAGTGACGTTGTATGTCCACTTGTTTAATGCGATTGCACGCATGTATTTTGAACGCAATCGCAGCTTGACGTTGGGTGAACTTTGGAGAAAAATCGTGCCTCCGATTCAAGTGACTCTCACTCTTTAGGGATACGCACCTTGATCTTTCCTTTGATGATGGTCTTGGGTCTGCTCATTTCTTCCCATTGAGACACATCTTGAATCTTGTTCGTCTTGAAGAGTTCAAAGACACACCAACGGTGGTCTTCGCCAATAGGTTTGTTACATACAGGGCAGGGCATTGTTGTTTATTGGGGGGAATGTCTAACTGCTTGACCCCAACAAATCCGTTTTTAATAGAAGAAGCAACTCCCATAGCGTGCCAACATGTACTTCTGATGGGTATCCTCTGTCTTTATGATTTCAAGAGACAGGTTCATCTTGTGAAACCATGGGTTGTTATGGAGTGTGTAGAACTGAAGCACTCGAAGTTCAATCATTACTGTATAGTCTCTCTAACTCTAAAAGCCAAACCTACGCTTGTAATCTGAAAGGCTGGCTTTGAAGGTTGGCTTGTTCCACAGAATCCAACGACTCAATGCACCCGCAGAGGTTGGGTCATCCCAATGTTCACCCATGCCCCGGTGACGTTTCAAATACCGAGTTCTACGAGTCACATCCTTGTGCTTCGTAAAGTCCGAGTATCCTTTTTGCCCGAACGGCTGAACGATTTCCCGTCCATCAGGTTTGACAAACACTGCATCGAACTTCTTTTCAGCCACATGGCTCTTACGAATGGCTTTGAGCCGTAAGCGACGAGTCTTCATTATTAAGAGGTTAGAAAGCTTCAAGCCAGGGTGCTCGTTCTGCTTCGGGCACAGCGTATTCGTTGAAGAACGCAATCGCTTGGGCCAACTTCTCATCTGTCGGAATGTCCAACGCGAACAATGCAGCCATCTTGTTTTGAAGCACTTCACCGAATGCGACCGGTGGTTCAAAGGCATCGTCGAATCCAACCAAGACATTGCAGAGACGACTGATGTGTCCGTCGCAACATAACCCAACACTTTCAAAACACTCTTCGAAGGCTCGCTTGTAGAGTTCAGCCTTGATCTCTTCGGACGGATGGGACATGATTCGCAAGTACAGTCCGTCCAATGTGTGTCGGTAGAGTTGGTCGCCTGCAGCCCGACAAGTGTTGGTATTGTACCACTGCATCATATCGCTCACGGTCCGTGAAACAACTTGCCACGACCCATAGCTACGCACCAACCATCGAGACGCAAACCATTCGGGTGAGCGCATCGCACGGTTCTTCTGCTTTTGAAGAGCCAGCAACACTTCCAATCCTTTATTGGTCTGTTGGGACACAGCTCGTGTGTGGACGTTCTGACGGTCAATCGCAATCAAATGCAGGTTTCCGCGTGGAACTTCTGGTCGAGCTTCGTTGGGAGGAAGTCCTTGTCCACCCCGGAGTCTCCATTCAAAGTACTCGTTGAACGGGTCATTCGCGTTCTCCCATGCGTTTGGATTGATGTCTCGATAGTACCGAGACGCAATGGTCCATCGGTCACCGCGGCTGAGTCTAGGACGCCGAAACACATCATCAACGACTTCCTGATAGGTCATTCGAGGTTCTATCATTTGATAGAGTTCTAGCTCATGTTGAGGGTCAATGACTGGAAGAGGGGTATGATTTTCGCATTGAAGCTGACCAGGTACAGCGTGATTTCTACACCAGGCGGTTCCTCGTGAGTGAAAGTTCAAGCACATTCCGGGTTGGTGATGGTGAAGTTCAATTCCGTCTCCTGGATGAAAGTGTGCGATGCGTTCAACGCGTTTCGTATAGGAACGCCAGTGAATTCCGCAGAATCGAAGGTGAGTCATAGGTTCTCGAATTCGGTTATCGTAGGTTTGACATCGTGTGCCGTCGGCTTTGATGCCCATACAGTGGTTCTGTTCCATTAACGTTCTACTTCCACAGCCGTAAAAAAATCCATTTTACGCCTCCGAAGAGACGATCTTCTTCACAGGGATGTCTGCAGAGACAATGTACAAGGAGTTCTCTGTGAGGATAATCCAAGTGTTGTCTTCCTTGATACGCATGATGGATTCAATGGGAGAGGTATACTCTGTGTCGGACTTGACTAACATCTTGGTTGTATCCCGAACACCGATACAGCACTTCTTCTGAAGGCTGTCCTCATAGTAATCCAAATAAATGGGTCGGTCCTGTTGGAGTGCGACCTTGGCAGCCTGAACCATTACTGTTGCAGAAGGTGTTGACATTTGTCTGGACGCAAGGAGGCGTTCTGCGTTATTTGAACGAGAGTTACTTGGACGCCTTGGCTGCATCCTCCAACTTGAAGCGACTCTTCATACTAAGACTGGGAACTTCAGGTTTGGGAATCGCAAGGAGCTGTTGAATCGAAGTCTTGACCGCAACCTTGGTCGACACTGCGAAGAGGAATCGAACCAGTGCGTCGACATGCTCTTCGTTTGCAGGATTCTTGGCGGCTCGAACACTGTCGCGTAAGTCATCGAACACCGTCTTCAAGAATCCAGTCATGGTTTCTTCAGACACCAACCCACGACTGTAGAGTTCGGACACATAGACGGCAAAGCCACGCTTGGTTTCCTTCTGTTTGGTCCAGGCAATGATTGCATCGTCGTATCCAGGTTCAGTGGAGGGAGGTACAGTCACAATGCGGTCGGTGTCGTATAAGGTTCCGAACATTGCAGTTTGAGTTGCAAGGTCTTGAAGTGCGTCAGGGTGGGCGGCTACGATGTCCTTGTAGGCATCGGCGAGAATGGGTGCGAAGAAGTTGGACTTGATACCGAAGTCGAACAGCAAGGTTGTAACACGAAGACGGAAGAGTGCATCTCGCTTCTGGATACGCTCCAAGAAGTCGGTCATCAGCTTGCTGTAGTTGGCTTTGCTGAGTTTGTTGATGTTGCTCATAATCTCGCTGTAATCTGGGTCGTCTTTCTCCTTGACCTTGCGAACTGCGGCGACCAGCGCATGGTTACGCCAGTTGTCCTCTTCGTCGTTTCGTTTCACAGGTCGGAAACGACGGAACGGGGGTTTGAATGAAATCTTGAGTTTGGAAATGATGGCGAGGATGTCCTCACCGAGAGAGGGGCGTGGTAAGCTGCGTGCTGCGTAGATAGTAGAGACATCCATTGTGAGAGGGGGGAGGTTTAGTGTTTAGACGGATACAAATCCGTTTTTCAAAACGAATTTAAAACTCACAACTAAATCAACTTCCCCCCTCCACAATGACAGACACACTTTCCCAGAAATGGGTACTTTGGTATCACGACCCCAACAATAATGATTACTCACTTGAAAGCTACATTAAGATTCTCACCTTCGACACTCCCTCCGAATTCTGGTCGGTCGTTGAAGCCATCTCCTCCGAAGCCTGGAGTTCAGGCATGTTCTTCCTGATGCGCGATGGATATCGTCCACTCTGGGACGCACCCGAAAATGATAAAGGTGGCGCATGGTCCAAGAAAGTCGACGCCCACGACACTCATAATGTGCTGATTGACTGCATGGTCCACTGCATGGCGAACACACTCTTGAAACAACACAACGAATCCGTCGTCGGAGTCACTGTGTCGCCCAAAGGACACTTCCACATCATCAAAATCTGGAACAACCTCAGTACTGTGTGTGACCGCAAGTTGTTCTCGCCCACCTTGAAGATGAAATTGGGTGACGACATCGCGTATAAGGCACATAATCTGCGTCCTAAATAAGAATCAATGAGTGTCGTTCCCCCCCTTACAGGTCCGCCTCTTTACCGTTACATCCCTGGCGTAGGAAAAGTAGGAACTACACAGAATGGTCCGACGGGTCCGACAGGTCCTGCTGGAAGCGCAACCGCAACTGGTGCAACAGGTGCAACCGGTCCTATCCCTCAAATTGGAAATACCCTCATTGTCGATGGGGTCTACGGTAATAATACGACTGCCGCCGCAGACCCTACTCGTTACCCCTTTTTGACTATCAATGCAGCACTCAGTAATGTATCCTCGGGTCAGACTGTCTTTGTTCGACCTGGAACCTACAATGAAAAAATCACAGTACCTAACGGAATTGCCCTTCGTGGTGCGAATGTTCAAACTGTAACTGTACAACAATTGAACACAACCTCCAACACAACACTTCTCACGATGGGTTCCAACTGTCGTGTAGAAGACATGACCTTCACATTGACGTCTGCCTCAAATGTGAATCTCACAGGCATTGACTGGCCTTCTGGAACGCCTATCGCATCCAAGTTACGTGTATGTGTTACGAATGTAACATCCAGTGGAACAGGTTCAAACACGATTGTAGGAATGCTTTCATCTGGAAGTTCAGCGACTACCTATAGTGCAGCAGATGCTGTGCGTGGTAGCACAATCAGTGTAGATGCATCAAGCTCGGGTCCAGTACGAGGACTCTATGTAACAGGCTCCAACTGGTTTGCAATTCGCGATACGAACATCAATACGCGAGGAACAGGTTCGAACATTATCGGTGTAGAAACGACCAATGCAGGGTCGTATGCATCGTTGAAATACTCAACCGTCCGAGGTGGAGACCATATCACACAGCCATCAAATCACGACATCAATCGAACTGCAGGAACAATTCTACTTGGGTCTGTGGACCTTGTGAATAATTCAGCAAATGGGAATAGTTTTTCAGTTACCACTGAAGGTGCGATCACTCATTTCGGAACGACTGGAAATTACACCAATGGAACAACCTATTACCTCGTTCCAGGATTTGTCAAACAAGGCGATTTACCAACCTCTACCTTTGGAATTCCAGTCACTCAAAACATGATATTGTTTTCGGGAACCTTTCAGTCTTCTCCAGCCATTCCTACAGGTAACTCTGTCAAGCTGACTGCTTACAAAAACAATGCAATTACAGATATGAGTATGACGATTCTAGCAGGACAAACACTATCCTCCATTATAACACAATCCGTTGATTATTCAAGAGGGGATACCTTTGACTTTCGCATGGTTCCTTCAGGTGGAAACATGAACAACTACAACTTTGCAGCCTCTGTTGCGTTTTACTGAAGAGTGAACAAATACGAAACCTTGGTGAGTTCACCGAGAATGGTGTCGCGCAAGTTCAGCAAGTCGGTGTCGTGTTTTCCAATCTTCTTGGGCAACTCAGTTTCCAAATACTTGCTTTCCTTGGCGACAAAGGACTTGGCTGCCGATTCACTGAAATTATGAAGCTTGATGGACCCTGAAACCATCGGTCGACCGTAGCGTCCCATATAGGATTCTACGAACGCATCGATGTTCAAGTCCAGGGCGGTAGTTAATGCATCCGTTGCTGTATGACGTGCAAACTGCTTTGTCTGCCAGTGGTACAACTTGATTTGATTGCGGATGGTCAACAGGTGTGTCACTATGTCTCCACCCTTATCGCCTCCACGAACGGACTTGATTCCGTAGGTGTGGATACGCCGTGTTCTTCGTTCTTCACGACCAATCACCTTATCGGCCACACGCGATTCTAGAGCGTCTGCGTCTTCCTGTTTTCCTTCTGCACGCAAGGTTTTGACTCGCTCGAACCTCTTATTGTCGCGCGGTGTGAACTTCATCACTGTATCATGTTTTGGAGGAAGACCCGACATTTATACTTGGTGTAAGAAACAATGGCTAGCTTTGCAGTAGGACGGTTTCAACCTCCTACCATTGGACCCTAAGGATTAAGCGGAACAAGGCATCAAGCAAAGCTTTATATCGCCGAGGTTCGCGATTACGTAGCGTATCATCAAGAACCAGTCGTTCTTCATATGGATTTCGAGACTATTCGAAAGGTTCGAGCACTTTGTAAACAATACCAAGTGAGGTAAGCTGAAGGTACCGGAGACAATCTCTTGCGACTCTTTCTTGTTGATATTCATTTCAGACGCAGAATCACCCATGGTCACGGTTTGAGAGGCAAACGGACCTTTGCAAGTGAAGGTCAGTGCGTTACCGACATTCTTGATATCCACCGTCTTTGCGGACAACAAGGTCATGTCACGGCAAATCTTCTGGAAGTCCAATGAAGGCATGGTGATGCGTGTCGCAAACTCTCGTTCGGGAATGGAAATATCACTATCGTCTCGGTCCAACAAGTTCAACCTGTATTTAACCAATCGCTTCTTCTCTCCATTCTCCAAGGTAATCGTCAAGTGATTACTTTCTGCTTTGGAAACACTGAAGGTAATCGTATCGTCATTCGTCACCGTCTTCACAACACGATAGAAATGGTCCGTATTCAATCCCACATCCAAACGCGGAGAGGTGTGATTGTATTCGTAATGTTCGAACTTGTTCGCATACAACCGCATATGAGTCAACACTGTTCGTGTATTGTCCATTGCAATCATACGGACTCCATCCTTATCAAAGACTAGACTCATCTCGACTAACATAGATTTCAATCCCTCAGCCAGTGTTCGAATGGGGGCAGTTTGAACCGTTTTAGCTACGACGAGTTCGTCTGTCATTTTGTTTACCCCCGCGGCGAGTCCTTAACTTCTTTTTCCGCATTCCACCCGTTCGGTTCTTCAATACGATGTCTGCACAGTTATTGACTTCTGCAAATCGTGGGTCATTCTTATTATCTCGACTCCATTTACGGTATGAAGACAAGTCCCGAATACCTAATGATCTCAACGTTTGTTTACAAGCGTTTATCTCGACTGGTTCCACAGTTCTAGTTTGAGGTTCTGGTTCCGCTGGTGCTGCTGCTTGGGTTTGGGCTTCTGCTGCTGCTTGAGCTTCTGCTGCTGCCTTGGCTTTAGCGGCTGCCTTCACTCTGGCTGCTTCGGCTGCTTTCTCTTTAGCTACCTGTGCTTCTTCAGCCTCCTTCGTTTGTCGTTGTTCCAAAGAAGTCCTTCCATTCTTGAGAGCGCCAAGCAGAAGTGCATCAAATTCTGCCTTGGGTATCATTCCAACCACTGCACTTTCAAACTTTGCATAGAGCGAACGAGCGGTTCCACGAGTCACCGAGAATCGGGACAACAAGGGTTCAAATAGTTCTGGATGACCGAGATTCTCGATTTCAGGTTTGGCCTTGAAATCGTTAATGGCTTGTTTGAAGACTTCGGGACTCAACTCACGATAGGTCTTTTCAAGTTCAGTAGCCGATTCAAGGTTCTTGGACAATACATCCTTTTCAGAGATTAACTGTTGTTGGGCTTTTTGCATCTTGGAAATTTCGGCCGCGAGCTTTTTGACTTCCTCTTCTTTCTTGTTGCGTTCCTGTTCTGCAATGAGTTTAGCATCTTCGGATGCCTTAATCATCGCTTGAGCATCTCCAATTGCCTTTTTGACTTCCTCGTCAATAGAAGCGCCTCGTTTGGCGTTGAGCTTCATAGCACCATATCCGGAAATGCCGGTGATGGTGCTAAGAGTGAGTATTGCGGCTGTGCCAGGGTCCATTACTCTATCAAGATAAATAGTATTTCAGTAGTCGTCCTGTGTAAGGATAGAAGACCAGTGACAGCAAGACAACTAGGACAATGATATCAAAGGCTGCGACAATCTTCTTGTATTTGATAGGGAGCGGTGGATATTCAGGAGGCACACCGCCGTAAGGTTTGGCCCAACCAATCAACGCTCCAAAGAACGTAGGTCCAAGCTTATCATTGCAGTCGTATAGGTAGTCGTACCAAGCCATCAAGACATACGCAGTCATCGCAAGGACGAACGCAAACACTGCTTCATGTTGCCATGCCTTCTGATGAGGCATGAAATAGACCGCAAGGACAAAGGCTGAAAACACAATGCATTTCTCGTTGAGGTAGAGTGGTGTTCCAAATAGACCGAATCCCATTATTGTATGTAGAGAAGTTAGTCCTTCTTGCCCTTCTTGACCAATCCAAACTTACCCTTACGTGTCTTGAATCCAAGTTTGACCAATCGGTTCTCCTTCTTGGCCTTCATAGACTTCTTACGCGAGACAATGCGTCCTGCCTTATTGTATTTGAGGTCGCTCTTGGTGAGTCCACCGGATGTGTGGTCTGCTGTGCCGTGCATGACTTGTGCTCGTGAGCCGATGGCCGATTTCTTACCTCCTTCCATTTATTCTAGTGACGAGATAATTTGAGAAATGGGTAGACTACATTTCCGGACACTGTATTAGCGGTATTCATTTGAAACGCACTTGTAGGTAATGGTTTATATAAATAGAGACTGTCTCCAATCCACGAATATCTCCATTCATGTCGATCTTCCTTCACTCCATCAATATAGTGGTAAATTGGACGATCTGGATGGATCTTAAATTCTTTCTTTAACAAACCAGAAGCCATGAGTCGTTTAGAAAACTCGTGATCTTCTGTATTACGAATATCTGCATACCGAACCTGTCTGACGATCGACGTGCGAATCAGATTCATAGGAGAGACACTTCGAATAAAGCGGTCAGGTTTTTCATACCATTCAGGATAGTCCAATGAATGATGAAATAACTTGTTAAACTTACCTCTTACATAATGAGCTCCTACAAATGACGCACAGTCATAGTCTTCAGTACTTTGGATCATAGGTACGAATGTCTTGAGGAAATAAGGTGCAAGGACATCGTCATCATCAACAAAGCAGTGGTATTTCCCAGAACACCGATCCATCAAGACATTGCGTTTCTGTCCTAATGTAAGTTCTCCATTATCCGATTCCCATAACACTTCTACACGAATCTCAGGTGTTTCTCGGATTTGACGCTGAACTTCAGCAAGAACCTGTTCAAACAATGCTTGACGAGGTTTCATGGTTGGAATAAGGATACTAATGTCCTGCATTTATTTATCTGATCAGTCTAACTTTAAATGGTGATGTATGAATAGGTCCTTCACGTTGTATTCGCAGTTCTTGTTGAGGTTCGGGTCGATCAATATAGCAAGGGGATTCTGGTTTTCCACAGAATACGTCTGGTGTCCATGCAAAAGGGAACTCTATATGTGTTTCACCTGGAAACCAAATACCATAACTACAGTGAACCAGCGCAGTATTCAAAATCTTTGGGTAAATTCGTTCAGCAAGAAAGCTTTGATCGAGACCAGCACCGTGATCTCTAGGATGAATGCAAAATTGTTCATACTCGTACCGAATGCATATATTCGCACGTTTACGAATTCCCCATAAACCTCCCATCATAGCTACCCGATGTTGATTGTTATCTCGAATGATGTGTCCAGTATAGTTGGGTTGGAGTACAAACTGTTGAATCGCCCATCGGTCCTTCCAGTGAATACGGCTATCTGCATCACGCACGATCATTAGTTCCACTTCCTCTTCATCAATCGCAAAAAAACGATGAATCATATTCTCGGCATTTGTGATGTGTGTGTCTCTTACAACAACAAAAGGAACTGACACTAGTAACTCTCTCATATCGGTTGTTACATCTGAACCAAGGTATACATACACTTTCCACTCGGGAAAAAACCGTCCAATCAGGTAGATGTTTTCAAGAAGTCCAGTATAGTAGAGTGGATTTACACTGCCGTAAAGGCAGAATGAAAACACATTTACCATAGTGAGTATACAGATTATATAATGAATATACAATTTTCAAAAGGCAAGTTCGTTTTACAAGACAGAACCACAGCATTCGTTACGTTCTCAAATGGGCGGTATAGAGGGTTCGAGAAAGACTTTGAAAGGTCTGTGTTAAACGTCTATCCTGATGCTGCAGTGTTTTGCTTTCACGAGTTCTCGGAGATACGCAGTCCTACACATTCAGACAACCCATATGCATTCAAAGTACATTGTATTGAAACAGTTCGTAAGAAGGGATTCTCTGTAATCGTATGGTCAGACTGTATAAATCGTCTTGAAAAACCCCTTACTGAGATATTTCAAGAGACTTCTGAAAAGGGGGTTTATTTGCAAGGGGATGAACATGCAAGTGGGCTTTTCGCCAATGATACGGCATTGAATTACTTTGGGATCAGTCGTGATGATGCTATGAAGATCGAAGCAGTGTACGCGTGTCTAATGATATTTGATTTCAGACATCCAATCACATCTGTGTTTTTTGATCGTTGGAAGAAGGCATCCGAAGATGGGATCTTCATTGGACGATGGGACAACCTGAATACTACAGAGAGTCTCGATTCTAGATGCAGAGGTCATCGGCATGATCAAACATGTGCAGAGATCATTTCACACCAGCTACAGATTCCTAGATCCACTGCTTTATTAGGACATAAATCCAAAAAGTACTTTACCTCTTTTCGGTATCCTTAAGATCATGATCGACCATTGTCGTGATCAATTCTTCAAAGGTAACACTGGTGTTCCAACCAAGAACGTCTCGTATTTTACGTGAATCTCCACACAAATACGTCACGTCGTTGGGTCTCATAAATTCACTTGACTGAACGATCCATTTCTTTCCAGTTGCATCTTCTGCATACTCAAGTCCGCTATCATCCTTCTTCCACGTTAGTGGAACGTTGATGCGGTTCGATACGCACTGAATGACGTCGCGTACTGTGTGTACACTGCCTGTAGCAAGAACCCAATCATCTGGGACAGTATGTTGCATGATAGCCCACATTCCATCGACGTAATCCTTTGCATAGCCCCAATCGCGTTTTGAATCCAAGTTTCCAACCACTACTGGTGCAGTTCGAGTACCGTTAACAAGTTCCGACATACCGCGTGTTATCTTTCGCGTAACGAATTCAACTCCACGTCTAGGCGATTCGTGGTTGAACAGAATTCCATTACAAATAAACATCCCATACGAATCACGATAGTTCCTTGAAATCCAATACGCATACAACTTCGCAGTCGCATAAGGAGATCTTGGACGGAAAGGTGTCGTCTCTGATTGTATCTCGTACCCTGTAGTGTCTCCATACAGTTCGCTCGTGGATGCTTGGTAGACTCGCATCTTCTTGCAATGCCTAGACTGGCGCACACATTCTAGAATACGTAGTAATCCTAGAGCATCACATTCAGATGTGTAATCGGGTATAAAAAACGAGACATGTACATGAGACTGTGCTGCGAGGTTATAGATTTCACAACGCTCATAGTTGGGTAGGAGTTCGTCTACCTCGCGAATCACATTGGATAGACTGATCGCGTCGTTCATATCAATGTATCGAATGTTCAGCCTTGGAAGGATAGGTTGAAGTAGATCTAACGTATTCTGCGATGATCGGCGAATACAGGCAAATACTAGATAGTTCTTCTCTAACAGGAGTTCGCATAAATACGATCCATCCTGTCCATTTGCTCCTGTAACTACTGCAATACGATTCATTATGAAAAGTCATACGTTGGTATGAAAGCCCCTGTTTCACGAGAATAACATCTCTTTATTTCAGCCTCTAACGGAATATAACAGGACAAGCAGTAAAAAGAGCTGTCGATTGTGTGTATTTCCTTTGCATGTTTGATGAGTTCTACGTAATCTATGAAAGGTTGATTCACGAATGACTGTGCTAGTGTGTGCCATGGATGATCGTTAGGATATAAGTTTACGTTTGGGTCAATTGTAAGAATTTCATCTTTGTCCCACGTCACCAACTCTGTGAAGTGAGAAGACGATTGTTGTTGAACAAAAACATATGGTTGGTTTCGTACGGTTTCATACATCGCCAATGCATTCTCTGTATTCGGAATATGGAAATGGGTGTGGCGAACTGCAGGATCAATTCCCATGTCGATGTAGAAGTTCTTTGGAAGGTCTCCGAAGCCAGAGTGTGGGAGCTTGTAAAATCCAGATCGATACACAGTGGTCCAATCTTCAGGATCGTATTCAACAGATTCACCTCGCTGTGTGTCGGACGGACTCTTTCCTTGTAAGTAACCACCCTCTACAACCCATAGCTTTATCGTGGGATTGTCTGTGAAGAATGACTGGATATTTGTAGCATACTGTCGTTTACAAACAACAACGGTTTCATCATGTTGCATAGCAATGTATCGTACTGCTCCAATCAATCCAATATGATCGCCAATTCCCATGTGTCCAATCACGAGAGCACGTCTTGTTGGGTATCCTTTTTGTTCACGAATGTATGATTTTGCTGCACGGTTTATCACATCTTTGATTCGAAATCGCATGTCGTTCTTGTCTAGTATATCTACGCATTTCTGTGGATCTGGACAAGCGCGTATAGTGTCTTGCATGACCCAAATCTCGTCGTTCACTGTATATAGCTGCTTGTAATAGAACGGTAGGTTGTTCACATAGTCCTTTAATTCTTCATACAATAGGTCGTATTCGGTTTGACAATGCTGTCTTCGCGTCTCATCGCGGATACGCTTGCACTTTATATCTAGGATTGTGAGCTTATCAATCGCTTCTCCAATTGAAACCGGTAATCGAATCATATATAGTCTAGTTGCTTTCGCATTAAATAGTATGTATCCGCTATTTCAAGAGTGGTGAATCCCTTCTTTGTATAGAGTTCAATTGCAGTATGATTATCCTTATCAACACTGAGACGCAAATAAGAAGCGTTGATTGCTTTTGCATAGAGTACCAAGAAATTCAGAATGTACGAACCATATCCCTTTCGTTGATGTACTGGAAGAACACATACGCCAATCCAGGAATCATCGATATGTCCATAAGCAACTGGACTACCTTGGTCGTACACTAATACCGTCATTTGATGTCGCTCAAGGCAGGTTGTTGGATCTCGTGTTTGAAAATAGCGAAACGTAGGTGGGAGTTCATGGGTTAGAAATTTATGTAATCCTATGGACGTTGCTTGACGAATATCGAACACAGTGGGTTGGATCATACAGTGAATGATGTATGTTTGATCATATGCAGACAGTGTTGGAGACGATGGAATCATACACAATGAAGAGTGTTGGATATCCTGTGGCTCTGCTGTAATCGATCGGAGATGGCTATGTGTATGAATGCTGTAAAACATAGGTCGGACATCTACACCACATGTTCGTAGACGTGTTTGGAGGGTTGAGTAAATTTGAGTATTCGATCGCAGAATAAACATCCATAAGCCTGTAGTCGATGGAGTATAGTCGGTGTCTTTGAGCAATCGCACATATCGTTCATAGACTTCGCGCTTCCGATGTAGAATCGCTTGAATGTCCTGTAGTTGATCAAACAGAAACGCAGCCTGCAAGTTTGTCATTCTGTAATTGTAACCAAGGACATCATAGACATAACGTTCAGTGGTTGTCCCATGATGGCATGATTTGTAAATGAATTCATACAGAGCTTTATCATGTGTATACCAGAGTCCACCTTCACCTGTCGTAATGAGTTTGTTTCCAAAGAACGACACTGCTGCACAGAGTGACTTTGTTCCTACGGTAACTCCTTCATACGATTCTAGAAATGCTTCACAACAATCTTCTACAAAGACTAAATCAGGACGTAATCGTTGCATACGAGGGACATTGACGATGTTACCGACATTGTGAACAACCACCACCGCAGAGTTCGCTTCAAGTGATAACAAGTATTCCTCGTCTTCACACATGTTCAATGTCTTCGGGTTCATTTTCAATACCGAAATCTGTTCAGGAGTATATTCGTATAATGCACAGTTCCAGACTGCAACGAATACGTAATCAGGCACGTAAATTCGTTGGATGTTCGGGTATTTGTACTTCAGCGACTTATAGAGAAGATGGGTTGCACTTGTTCCATTGTTTACAAGAACAACGTAAGGAGAACCGATCACGTTTACACATGCCTTTTCTGCTTTTGATATAAACTCTCCTTGTGAACTAATCCACCCATCATCGATCGCTTTTCGAACCGACGTTGTATACGGTTGGATATCAGGGCTATAAATTGGATATTGCATTGTTTAGTAACAACTTTATCGTTTAGGCTGTTGTAAGTTCTTTCATACCTGGAAAGAAGTCAATATCAGGTGTTGCTAACGCATTGAAAGATCCTATAGGACAAATATGGGTATTGTGTCGATACCCAAATGTAGTATCCGTACCAACCTCAATCGTTTCAATCTGTGAGAGGACAAACACGATCATTGCATGGATGTTTGCATCCAACCATCCTTTCTTGAAAATGTTTCCACTGGTTTCAATTGCATGAATGTACTTTCTAACTAAAGGTCTCTTCCACATTTGAAAACTCGAGACGTGGAAATTGTTATACGGTGCAAGACCCGTGTATCGTTCATTTAGTAGAACACCTCTACTTCGCAAAATGGCATAGAGTCTAGGTAAACGAAGATAGTATTGAATTCCGAGTTCCTTTTTCACAAACTCCATTGTAAACTCAAACAATGACGACTGATCATTGGCTTCACAGAACAAAGACCGATAGACATAATCCTTTGTTGACCATGAACTTATGGACGACTGTGTAGGATAAGGTTCTTGGAAAAAGGAGTCATCGTCCAATCGCATGTAGTGTGTGTACGACTGTAGAACCGGAAACGATTGTACAATTCCACTGAAGAAGCGACACATCATAAGGTATCCACGTGATTGAGGAAGTGAACGATTATAAATGCCTTCAAACCCTTTGAAATCAATCTGAATACAGTGCTTAACGCCTTCAAGCTTAACTATTTCATCCATCGTGAAATCCTCATGAAATACGAAAATGTCTGTATTTGGAAAACACTTGCGAGTTTGACGAATGGATGCCTCCAGCATACTGTAACGCGACACAGTGGACCCGGGAATTCGAAAGGAAAGAGGAGATGCGAGATAGAGGATACACAAACTCATACTTATTTGTTTGACCCGTAACTGTTTTTTGGACTTCTAAACACACCGAAGTGTCCATGCAGGATGTCCCATACTGGATGGGTCCAATGGATAATCCTGTGGGTAAATCTTTACAGTCTCTGGCTTGGACAGTTTTAGGAATCGACCCACATTCGAAGTGTCGTCGGTCCAACACTCTGTAGCCCGCAAACATACACTCAACCCTACAAGCATTTCTTCGGTTTCAACTTGTTTCTGTTCCTTTGACTTCTCTTCCAATGATTGAATATCGTGTCGGTGTTCGCGCTCTCTAAACGCCTTGCTATGATAGGATCCTCGTTTCGTAGTAGGAACAATGGTAACAATTCGGTTGTTAGGCATCTCTTGTTGAAGTTCTTCAACTACGGTATAGTCATCGGTTTGCACAAAGAACGTAGTGTTTTCGGTATGTGGAATGTGTGAGAGTATATCCTTCACATGAATGTAGTTGGCTTCTTCGAAGAGTTTATCACCTCGTCGAACAAAGAGTCCAATAAATGGACCTAGAGAAGACACGATGGATTCAACCCTAGCCATAAGAGGATCGCGTAATACAAATATTTCACGAATCGCATCCCTATAGTCTCCCAATGTGTACTTCCAGTCGCTTGGTACATTCAAGTGTGAACAACGTAGTCGTGATGTAAAGTAATCATCTTTCAAGTCCAACGTTGTGAAGTAATCATGCCATCGGTTGTAGGGCCAATCCGCATGAGCGATATAGAATGGAGTGTTCGTTTTCTTTGCACGGATGTATGCGTTACAAAGGAAGAAGAACACAGAGAAGAACCCCCCTGCATTTCCCATTCCACTAGTTAAGATGAAATGAATCATTTACTACTGAAATCACAACTGTTTTTGGGTTTCCAAACACAGTGGTGGGTTTCCCCTTGTTGTTACTTATTTAATGTAGTATACTACGTCACGTTTAGTTGGAGTATGCAAGACCGCCCATGCCTGACATGACTCGGAGAACGTTGTAATTCACCGCGTAGACGCGAACCTGGGCCGTGCGGCCAGAGCGGACCGTGTTGACAGACACCGTGAGCTGAAGGGTTGCCTTGTCGATACGGGAGAAGTTGCATGTACCGGATGGCTGGTGCTCCTCTGGCTTGAGGGCAAAGGAGTAGACGTTGACACCAACCGATGGGGTTCGGCTGTGGTGTTGGTAAGGCTGAACGCGGTCGAAGTATCGGCCCTCGCGCTCTGTGAATCGGTCCTGGCCGTTGAGCTGGAGCTTGGCAACCTCGACTGGGTTCTTGCCAGAGCACTTGACGCCTGAATCGAGGATAACCTTGGAAAGGAGGTAGTTGGTGGTGGCTGCAAAGACCTCTTCGCCTTGGTCTGAACCAGAGTCCAACCAAGAAGCACCTCCAAGAGAAGGACCGAAGGCAATTCCCAAGCCTGGGAGGTAAGGACCAGAAGGACCGTCGCCAGCAGTGGTGGGGATAGCCTGGTTGGCTGTAACGTTGCTGGTGTTACCGAGGGAGCCACGGGCGAGGACATCCATGACGATACCCTCCGTGGTGAAGTCATCCGTGTAGTTGAATGGCTGGCATCCATTGACCTCGTTGATGAAGTTCTGGTTAGGTGTGCAGTCGACGAAGGAATCTCGTTGAACAACCCAGATGAGCTCCTTCACTGGGTGGTTGAAGTTGAGCTGGATCTTGTTGGAGGAGGAGGTGATGGACTCGGCACCTGTGAACTGGAGCTGTTCAATGAGGTACTCGTGAGTCTGCTGGGCGAATCGTCGTCGCTCCTCTGTGTCCAAATACACGTAGTCAATGTAGAGGGAGGCAGCAGTCAAGGACTGGATGGAGGTTGCGGCTGCAGTGGAGCCAGTCAACTCATAGTAGCAGCAGTTGATCCATTGCTCGAACTCAACATTGATGCGGACCTCGTGGTATTGGAGGGCAATCAATGGGATAGCAAGACCGGGGTTTCTGCAGAACCAGAACTGGAGAGGGATGTAGAGGGTCTTGGCTGGTGTACCAGATCGGGGAGCGCAAGAGTTGGTGAGCTCGGCACCGGCGCAAGAGGCATCCAAGGCATAACCGCGTCGGTCCTTCATGAGGACGAGATCGTGGGTGTTACCGATCATATCGTCGAGGGCTGCAATGGTACCTGCATCCTGGGAGAGCTGGGTCCAGATCTGGAGCCAGTCGCCATATTGTCGGTCAATTCGCTGACCTCCAATCTCGAGCTCAATGACCTTGAGGAGTCTGTGACCGATGTAGTTGAGCCATCGGAATCGGTTCAAGTTGGTGGAACCAGCTGTGAGGTCGACTGCTGGGAGAACAACCTGGACGTATGTTCGGTACATCAAGTCGGCGTTACGGTTGATCACCGCTGTGACACGCTTGTTGAAGTCGGCCTGGCCGTTGAAGGTAACCTCAATGGATTCCATGGCGAAGTTTGTATGGCGCTTGTAAAGCACCTTCCAGAAGGTAATCTGGGGATTACCTGAAATATAGATATCCTGTGCGCCATAGCTGACAAGCTGTAAAAGACCACCTCCCATGTTGTTATGTTGATTCGCAATACGAAAAAAAAAGATGAGGCGACGCGGAGCGATTTTAACAAGAAAATATTTATATATGATAATGCCTACATGCGAGTCGTGTACAAAGATGGCCTATTATGGTAACGATACGCCTCGCTTCTGTCGAAGTCATAAAGAGCCTACTATGAAGAATGTTGTGATTCAACTTTGTAAACATTCGGGATGTACATCCACTTCCAAGGCATTTGGGATTCCAGGTACGAAAGGAAGTCATTGTAAAAAACACGCACTTCCTGGGATGGTGAATGTTGTCAACAAACTCTGCGATCATAAAGGATGTACTTCCACTTCACGGGCGTTTGATGTCCCAGGTGGGAAAGGGCGTTTCTGTAAAGACCACGCATTGTCAACGATGACCAACGTGACAACTCTTCGTTGTATATATTCTGGATGCGATGCCAAGAGTCGTAACTTTGATGTTCCGGGTGGAAAAGGTCGATTCTGTAAAGCCCATGCCGAACCAGGAATGGTGGATGTTCGTAATACTACCTGCGAACATGATGGATGCAATCTTCGTTCAAATTATTCTATGAAAGGAAACCCTCCACGGTTTTGCTCAAAACACAAAGAGCCTGGTATGTGTAATAGGAATGCATGTAGTACAGGTGATTGTAAAGTTACAGCGGGTTACAACTATCCTGGACAAATAAATGCACTTCATTGTAGTACACATAAGTTAGAAGGTATGATCAACATTCGTGTACGAATATGTAAACATACAGGGTGTAAAAAGTCTGCAAGCTTTGGTATCAAATCACCTACTTACTGTAAATCACATGCAGAAGAAGGTATGAAGAATATGTTCGCACGTCTATGTGGACATGAAGGTTGTACTATTCAACCATCCTACAACTACCCAGGTAAGACACCCGAATTCTGCAATGCGCACTCCAAGGAGGGAATGGTCTGTGTTATCGGAAAGGGATGTCAACACGAAGGTTGTGAAAGTAGGTCACGATACTACGATCTACCGGGTGGTAAGGGTCGCTTTTGCACGAAACATAAAGAGTCTGGAATGGTTGATGTATCTAATCCGATATGCGAAGTCTGCGAGAGTCTTGCGTCGTATGGCATTCCGGGTAATAAGAAAACAAGGTGTAGTCGCCACCGAAAGCCAGGAATGATTACACGTCCAAAAGCTAAATGTGTAGACTGCCGCAAGCCCGCATTTTATGGTAAACACTTCGTTCCTCGGCATTGTGAACTTCACAAAACAGACGACGATGAAAATCTCGTAGAGCGAGAGTGTATTTCATGTAAACTGGTCATGGTGTTGGACAAGAACAACAAGTGTGAATATTGCGACACAAAGAGATTTGAAACGAACCGACTCGCTAAACAGAACGCTCTTATGGACTATTTGAACAAGCGTGGATTAAGAGGTGATTCTACCGATATCATTATTGAGCATGGTGCGTGTGGACGAGAACGTCCCGACCGAACATTCGATTTTGGTGACAAGGTTGTGATTCTAGAATGTGACGAACATCAACATCGTGATAGACAATGTGAATGTGAACAGACTCGTATGGTCAATATAACACAATCCTATGGAGGCGTTCCTGTTTACTTTATTCGTTGGAATCCAGACCATTATGCGTCTCCAAAACCCGAGCTCATCGCAAAGCGTTATAAACGTGTTGCCGATATGATTCGCGAGATTCGTGACAATACAATTACTTTACCAGAAGCATTGTTATCAGTATCCTATCTGTATTATGATGGTTGGACTGGAACGCCTATATGGGATGTGATTACTCCATGGGAGTAGAGGCTTACAATGTGAAAAACACTAATACCTATGGACGAAGACCAAGAGTTAGCTCTTGGATCATCCGTTGTGTTGCTTGTGATCTGTGTAAGCTGTGTTTCATGGGGACTCTATCATATCCTCACGCGCAATCGAATTACTGAAGAACCATCCGAGGAACAATATGCATCGCTTCTAGTTCCTGCATCCACAGCTTCATCGCGTACGGGATGGTCTTCGTGATGAATTCGGTTTTGTTGCCGCACGTTCCACAGGAGTAAATCATCTCTTCTTCATTCACCACTGCAAGTGTTCCACAGGTCTTACAGATACCGGTTGGAAACGGGTCAGATACATCCATTAAGCGTTCCTTCGTGAATGCCGCGGCACCGTGGCTCAGTAAGCAATCGCGTTCCATCTCACCCACACGAAGACCTCCATCTCGACTGCGTCCCTCGCAAGGTTGTCGTGTCAAACTCACAATCGGTCCCTTACCTCGACTGTGCTTCTTATCAATCACCATGTGCTTCAATCGCTGATAGAAGGTAGGTCCCATGAAGATTTCGGCCTGCATCATTTCTCCCGTCTGTCCGTTGTAGAGAATCTCATTGCCGTAGGGATGGAGTCCCAATTCCAGCATGTGTTTACGCAAATCTTCTACTTTCAGGTGGCTGTACGGAGTTCCATCACCGAGTGTTCCTTTACGCACACCGACCTTTCCAAAGATGTTCTCCATCAACTGCGCAATCGTCATACGCGAAGGAACTGCGTGGGGGTTCATAATCAAGTCGGGTCGTAATCCAGACGCAGTGAAGGGCATGTCTTCTTCGTCCAAGAGCATTCCAACCGTTCCCTTCTGTCCGTGTCGAGAGGAGAACTTGTCTCCAATCTGTGGCACGCGTTCAGAGACCACACGCACTTTGATGAACGGATAGCCATCGCTGTTCTTGTCTTGCCACACTCCATCGATACGGCACGGTTCTGTGTTCTTGTGTGTAGTGCTTGCGTCGCGATAGGTGTATCCAGCCGTATCGTTACGCAGATTCACAACCTTTCCAATCACTACATCGTTCTCTTGAAGTGTGGAATGAAGGATTGGAATTCCATTGTCTCCGACTGCATCGTAACTCGTAGTCTTGTATTTGCGAGTGTTGTGTCGCATGGGTTTCATGAACTTTTCCTCTCGACCCGAGGTTACATTACGATGCTCTTCGTCCTTATACATCGTATAGTAGAGTCCACGCATGAAGCCACGATTGACTGAACTTCGGTTCATGATAATCGAATCCTCCTGATTGTAACCTCCGTAGCACGCAATCGCGACAATCGCATTCATTCCGTAGGGCATCTCGTGCATCTTCAAGATGTTCATCGCACGCGTCTCCACCAAGGGACGAGTCAAGCTGCACAAGAGGTAGCCGTTCTTATCCAGTCGTTTCGCATAGTTGCCTGCGTAGACACACATCGACTGCTTACCCATCGCAGACTGATAGGTGTTTCGTGGAGACTGATTGTGGTCCGACAAGGGAATGCTGCTCGCCATATGACCGACAATCAAGCTAGGGTGAATCTCGTAGTGTGTATGTTGGGGTGTTGCATGCTCTTTGGAAATCGCAATGTGAAGTGTCTCGGTTTCCGACGCATCAATGTATTCGATACAGCTCTTCATCCATGTAGTCCAATCGGCACCCACAGCAGGCCACGCGCACCCTCGACGGAACACAGGTCGTACCAGTCGTCCTGCATCCGTTTCAATGATGATGGTATTGAGAAGCGTATACCATGCGATGGAAGTGTGTGGGTGTAATCGGAAGGAATGCTTGGCCGTTCGCAATCGTTTCACCAGTGTATCGGGTGTTGAAGTGTATCCGATAATGACTCCATTCAAGGTCACTGCAGTACCTTCGTAGACATGAGGCGTTTCAATCCAGGTCAAGTTTCCATGGTCTTGGAGGAAGTGAAGCAGTGTATTGGTTGGAATGTGTTGAGACACGGAAGTCAACAAGCTCATGTTCTTCACAATACCGACTGAATGACCTTCTGGGGTCTCGACTGGACACACGAATCCCCATGAGGTGCCGTGGAGTTTACGAGGAGCCAACAACTTGCCCGATTTCTCCACAGGTGTTTGGATACGACGCAAGTGACTCAAGGTACTGGTGTAGGACATACGCGCCAAGACTTGAGAGACACCGACTTTGGTCGCATTCGATAAGCTGGTGCTACTACTGGTTCCAAGACCTTGAACCGTAAAGTTACCCGTAGCCAACGCTTGCTTCAACTTGCCTTCAATGGTTGACAACTTCAGAATCTTGTACAGATTGTTGATGTTGAGAATCTCCATCGGTTTAGGACCTTCCTCTCCCTTCTTCCACGCATCATTGTTGACTTCTTGTACGAACTCGTTACGCGTATCATTGCAGACCTTCTGGAAGAGTTGTCGGAACAAGTGAGTCAACAAGGCACCTGTGGTCACAACTCGCTTGTTAGGATACGCATCTCGGTCATCCAATGCAATGGACTTCTGGTCGGTCAAGATGAGTCGACGAATCATGCTTGCGGTCAACATACACTTGCGGGCATTCAACACACCGAGAGGTGCGTTCTCGCCGATAAAGCGGACATGCGGCAAGTATTCGCTTCCCAAGAGTTGTCGGACATAGGCGCACTTGTCCTCTTGATTGGTTCCGTATTGCAAGTGATTGGATAGATACGATACAGCTTCGTCTTGACTGAACACTCCAAGTTCGGCACAATCACGGAAGGATGCAGACAAGAGTTCAATGTGTGGGTCATCGAGTGATTCCCAGACTAACTTTGCAATGTCGGCATCCGAAGTCACACCCAAGGCACGGAAGAAGACCATGACTGGAATGTCTTCGCGGAATCGAGGCACACACGCAAGCAGAGGGTATCCAAATCCATTGAACTTGCTAGAGAGACGAATCTCCAACTTCTTGGGTGGCATCGTAAAGCTCTCGTGAAGCGACTTCATTTCCACCGAGTAGGAGTGTTTAGAGGAGGTCTTCTTGGACTGGAAGACCATGATACGATTATCAGCTACCTTCTCTTGGCACAGAATGGTTCGTTCCGAGCCGTGGATGATAAAGTATCCAAGTGGGTCATGTGCGCACTCTCCGTACTGTTCGAGCGACAGAGGGTAGTCATTGAGAAGGCACAAGGAAGACCCTAGCATCACAGGTAACTTGCCTAGACTGATGCCTTCAAACACGCGAGACTCTTCATCGTAAGTCTCGTATCGTTCACCCTTGTAGGTTCGGGCAGTGAAGCGTACATCTGCATACATTTGTGCGGCGTAGGTGAAGTTACGCACACGAGCTTCCATGGGAAGCATGGGTTTGACGCGACCGGTTGCCTCTTGGATACGAGGCTTCATATAGGTCACCTTTTCAAACGAGAGCTTGAACTCATATTTGTATTTCTTCAACAGGGGGTCTTGTTCGTGCCAGACGGTAATCGGTGCCGTCGACTGGATAATCAAGGGCAGCTTATTGCGAACAAAGTCTTCATACGAATCAATCTGATGGTCTACGAACCTACGAACACCATTTGCAAAGTGAGCTTTAACTGCTTCCCATTCCATGGTATCTACTATGGGGTAGACTCTCTGTAAATAATGTTTGTCCGTTTTGAGTAATGAGCCAAGAGGTCAAAATCGTCAAGATGGAAGAAGGAGGACGAAAGACTCCCGTCAAGACTGCAGCGAAGGCTGGACCCAAACATAACAAGCCCAAGTTTGGGATTCTCAAAGGCGGAAAGACCGCGCGAAACAAACCACGATTTGAAGGTGTTGCCGACCCCGCCAAAGCTCCACCGAGTCGTAAGGTAGGTAAGACTTTGCGTATCCTCACTGAAAAGGGACTCTCCAGACGCCGTGCCCGAATCGCATCGAGTGCGTCCAAACTGAACATTGTAGTCATTCGCCAAACCCTTCGCAGAAACAAACTGCCTATCAAGGACACCACGCCCGACAAGATTGTTCGCAAGATTTATTCGGACGCTCAAGAAGCGGGGATGATTTCTTAAGGATACACAATGACATCCATTTGGGGACCTTTAGGATGGATGACACTCCATTCAACCGCCTGTGCCTATTCTGAGACTCCAACGACCGCTGAACGAGAGTTAATGTCGTCGTGGCTAGAGTTGTTTCGTGACTCGATTACCTGTCCGAGTTGTCGGGACCACTTCTCAACCTTGTTGAATAACTATCGTATTCACTTTCCAGGAATGTTGAACTCTCGACAGGACTTTGTGATCTTCACGTTTCGAGCCCACAACGCAGTGAATCGACGCATTCACAAACCTATCTATGCATCCGTTGAAGAATGTCTTGCAACACTTCATACCATTGTCAAGACCCGTCCTGCACGGGAGTATCGTACCAATTACCTTGCACACATTACTCGTCATTGGAAAGTGATGCAAGATGTGAATGGCATTGTCGTTCTCAAGAAGATTCAAGAAATGAAACGTATTGAAAGCGAGTATGTCAGTCTACGTGATACGAACTTTCAAATTCAACTCCGACCCGATGTCGTGGTACTTCCACAAGATGCATTGGAACGCACCAACGAAGTCCAAGTTCAGCGTCCTATCTTTCTAGGCAAAACTGGAACAGGAGCTGCAGGATTCCGAATCACGCCAAACGGTATTCGCTTACGGAGGTAAGTGTGCCGTGAGGTAAGGACACCCATGGATCACATTCCCACGCAAAACGACGCAACCAAGGATGACGAGACTCTTTCTCTTCATCGTAGAGTTCATCTGGAAACACTGGAGTTAAGCCTGCTTTGACCAGACTGGCTTCGGGCAGAATAAATCGTAATTGGTCTTCGACGGTCATCGTTGGAGTTGGATGGTCCCAGGTAAACTCGGTAGGGCGTTCAAAGTCCTCCAAGGTTTGAAGTAGAGGTGCTTCTGGATACGGATAGTACCATTCCCAGTCGAGAACTTCAGAGGTCGTGAAATAATGATGGGTCCACTCGAAGGTCTTCCAAAACGCTCGACACACAGGTTCCCAATCCAACACTCCATCCATTAAGTGGACCGACATGCGTTGTTCCAGTGCATGTCCATCGGGTGCCAAGATATGTCGATTCACACCCTTTGCACACTTCACGAGGGTTTTCAGTTCATCTTTATCTGCGTCGTTTCGGTCCGCATAATAGAGTGCACGAGTGTATCCGTTCTCGCGCAATGAAAACATCGCTAGATTCGGCATGAAATCATTACCAAAGCACATGACGCTCAGTTTGATGAAAACATCCTTCTCGATGGGCAAGACCTTTTCCAGTTCACGAATCGATAGCAAGGTTTGTCCGCTCTCTTCCGATTCACGAAAGAGATGAATGTCACCCAAATGGCTTTGTGCTAACGCAATCAAGACCAAGTCCGCATCCAATCCATAGATACAGACGGAGGAAGGAGGTTGAGTGCGTAACCATTGAAAGACCTTGTGTTCTCCTTCACCAGGTTCCAAGGTATCGGAGACAATCACTTCGGGAAACACAAATCGCAGTGCTTGTGCCAACTTCTTCATGAAGGGAGTTCCAGGGGAAATCTGATGTTTATCAAAGTCGCCTGTCTCTCCGTTTCGCATACGACGATAGCGTTGTTGAACCATCTTTGCATACGGGACTAATCCATCGAATGCAATGTAGACTTGTTTTGCTTCCACGGTCTGCATGAGTTCGTACAGTGCGACCACAATACTCCCAATGGGGTTCTCGGCTTTGAGTGCGTGATGAATGAAGCAGTTGAAATCAATGGCAAAAAGGTCGACTTTATATCCACTCACCAGACGACGTTGAATGTGTTTGTGCACCCGTAACAGTGAAGCCACATAATACGGGATTCCCATTAGTTTAGTCCTCCAGGGTGCCTGTAAAGCAGTAGAACAGGTAGGTTTCGTCGTAGGGGTCAGGGTCATCGTAGTCAGGGTCGATGTAGCCTTCGTCCAACATCTTCTTTTGTTTGGCTCTGAATTTGGTCAAGATGTATCGGATACGTCGTTTATGTCGGTCTGTGAGTTTAGGAAACCGCTTCTTAAAGTCAAGTATTCGTTGTAGTTGTAAAGCAGAGGGGCAATCAAGATCATCAACATTGAGTTCAGGTTTGGGGGTTGAATCCATTGGGGGGCAGGTCTCGGGATTATTTCCTCAGAACATTCTGTTTTGAGCAAGATAAATGATTGCCTGGATCGTCTTACTTGCGTTTGTAGTCTTCTTCATGTACATGTGGACTGTCCGTCCAGTTGTTGAAGAGAAGCCCGGGTGTAACACCTGTCCGAAGAAGAAACTCCTGTAAGATACAAATGAAGTTTCCAAAGTGGAGCGGTTATCTCCTTTTAGCAGCCGTTGCAGTCATAGTGTTCTTCTTGGCGGGTAACTCTGCGAGTGCATCCTGTCCAGGATCTCTTATTTGGTGTCCAGGTGTAGGCTGTGTGTCTGGACCGGATAAGTGTATTCCCGGCAACCGCGGAGGCCCTTCTGCGGTTTTTTCCAGAGAGAGGTTTGTCAATAAACAATGCCCCGATAAAACTCGAACGGATGGACCTTGCTTGATGGAGTTCTAAAGATTTTCCATTCCTACTAATAAAATGAATTATATGTACTTGCTCACCACAGCGATTCTCTTCTACCTGTTGTCACCAGGCGTTTTGATCTCCCTGCCACCGGGTTCAAGCCACATGGTCCAACTCATCACCCACGCGTTAGTCTTTGCCGTGGTCCACAAGTACGTCCAACATGGACTCTTGAAGCAATAAAAACGGATTCTAATAGTCCAGTAAAGTAGACCTCCCCCCAAAATGTCAGTCACCCTTATCTACGAAACTCCCTGCAAAGAGAAAAGCTATCTCTATACCCTTACCTACGAAACCCTCTGTAAAGACTATATGACGCAACGAGTGCGTATCTTTGAAACCAACGAAGCGTTTAGACTACGATGTGACGAAGCGTGGTCTAAACTCTTAAAGTACTGCACCGATGGTGTGTTCAAATTCAAGCAAATTGACCCAGACGAAGACTTCGACTACATGGTCGAAGAGTTCGTTGAAGATGTCTGTAGAAGCGTAGAGGACCGCGACTACGAATCACTCTCCCCGATTCTCCAAACCTGTGTTGGATGCAAACACAATTCACTCGGACAACGAGACCATATGCAACATGGAGGCTGTCTACACGATAGTTACCATTGTATCTTGGAAGATTGTCCTAGTTGCGACCGAGAATGTCAGTGCGACAAGTGCGGCGACATGTTCCAACTAGAAGAGGGCGAAACCTTCGCAGGATTGTGTTTATCCTGCGAAATGCAACGAATCCAATTAGGTGAACCCAGACGATGCGCATGCGGACAACAGAGCATGTCCGATCTATGGCTACAGTGTTCGGACTGCTACGATGCACCGAATCGTTGAGCGAGTTGAAGAACGATTGGATGATGGCTGTAATCATACAAGTCAGACCATGCAAGATATTCTCGAAACTGACGCTCCGGTTTGAAGAATGGAAAAGCTGGATAACAGTTTTTCAGTCCCATAAACGCTTGAGCAATGGGTGGAACATTATGTTGCTGGAAGAGTTGGATGAATTGGTCGATTTGTGCGCGTCGTTGAGGTTCAGGTAAGGAATCGATGTGCTTGCGGAGTGTGTCCATTAACCTTAACAGGTGATTCCGATTTAAATGTGAGTGTTTCTATACAAGTATGTCCTGTGCCGAAATCGCCTCCGCGTATTCCAACTCTACCCTGACCAAGGTGGTCAATATCTATCAAACCCAATTCCTCGACTTCAAGGCGTCGGGTCTGGGTGACTACCTCCGTGGATGTATTTCCATGCTACAACTACTCAAAACTCTCAAACGACACACTGGAAGAGATGTAGCCTTCGATATGGACTTGCGTAACCATCCAATGAGTAAGTTTTTGACCTGTGACGAATCTCTTGAACGACCACCAAACTATGCAGTCATTGGAAACTTCCATGTGGATTCATTAATCGTCCAACACGATGAGAACGACATTGCGTATCAACACATTGTCCGTGAAGTGGTTCGCTATTTCAACAAGATTCAGCAACCTACCTTCTTCACACACTGCTGCAAGGAGAACATCTATACCGAGGTTCTCGAATCCGAGAAAGCCTTGATTCGATCAAAACTCCAACCCAGTGCAGAGCTTGAAACCTACATTGCAAGTTCATTGACTCAACTAGGTGTATCAGGTGCCTATTCAGTTCTCCATGTTCGAATGGACGATGCAGTGTGCTTCCCTCACGCAGTCGGTTCAAGCCAAGCGACCTTGAACGACCAGTTAATGACGGATTTAGTGGCGTCTGTTCGTTCCAAGGTTGACGCAGACAAGACCTATGTATTGATTTCTACCAATACAGCGGTTAAGGATGCACTCACAGGTGGAAACATTCACTCCATTCCCACAGCCGTCTGCCACATCGGACAGAACCAAACACCCACAGACGAACAGCTTCGTGATACCTTGTTGGATTTCTTCTTGATGTCTCGTGCCTCCGAGGTTTTAGGATTCAGCACCTACAAGCGCACTGGATTCAGCTTGGAGTGCAGCACGATTTACAACGTTCCTTACACATTCACATGGGTCGAGGACAAGGAAGAGAGTGAACGAAGGGCTAAGATGGAAGCTGAGTTCAGAGCAAGGATGGGTATTTCCATCTAACGTCATTCGAAAACGGATTTCATAAGTCCAATAATCTAGGATTCCCCCCCAACACTATACCATGGACGATTGTTCGATTTGCTTCGAAACCATTACTACCTCTACAGGCCATTGCACCCTAGGGTGCGCACATACCTTTCATACTGCATGCATTGGTCGATGGACGACCCAGACCACTGCATCCTGCCCCTTATGCCGCAAAGAACTCGGCGAGACCGAAGTTCTACCTAAAGCTCCAATCATTCCAGATGACTTTCCAGTGAGACAGAATACAGACACCGGACAACTGGACCAATACATCGGTCGATGGGTGCAATTAGCTCGTTCAGGTCGGCGTATGACACTCTTTCAAGGTGAAAGCTCACCACGCATCCATATTGGAAACGGCATTTCAGTCTTGGAAAGCGAGGTAGATGAAGTCATGAGCTTGGGACGTGTGAGTCGTAGTTCTGCCATACTGGCTCTTCGTGAGAACGAAGGAAATGTAGCGGAAGCCCTCTACGACTTAGACCACCCATCCTCAGTGGAGGATGAACCTGAACCTCCTCCACGAAATTTGTTGGAACCGACCGACGACATGTTTACTGCATGGGCGATGGAACGACTCTTCACCAAAGGTACAATCATCATCCGAAACTACCATCGATTCGGAAGTATGAAAGACATTGAGGAACGACAAGACGTCATGACCTTTCGCCATGGATTCTGGGTTCATCCCGAGTACAACGACATCGTCACAAGCAGGAGGTCGAGGTCGTTCTAAAAACGGATTTAGAGGCTTCAAACTAGCTTTTTTCATACCCAAAATGGAACAACTCTATGTCTTACAGCTTGCAAACAAGAAGTACTATGTCGGCAAAACGACCGATGTAATGAAACGATTCAACGAACATAAATCAGGCAGTGGCTCTGCGTGGACGAAACTACATGCGCCCAAGAAGATACTCGAATGTCGTCCACTCACGAATAATCACGACGAGAACAATGTGACCAAGGATTACATGAAGAAGTATGGAATTGAAAATGTGCGAGGAGGTGCGTATACACAAACATCTCTCCCCGACCATGTGAAGACGGTGTTAAATACCGAATTTCGCAGTAACAAAGACACATGTTACAAGTGCGGTGAAGCTGGACACTTCGCAAACCAATGTGGACAAGTCGAAGAGGAAGTAGAGGAAGTAGTTTGGGGATGTGAACACTGTGACCGAACCTTTACAACTGAATTTGGATGCATGGTTCACGAGCGTTCATGTAACAGTGAAGTGGTCTATGAATCACCTAAAAAGAAGTCTGGGGCCTGCTATCGTTGCGGAAGAACAAGTCATTATGCAAATGAATGTTATGCATCGACTCATGCAAAAGGGTATTCGCTATGACATGAGGTATCAGATTCATCCAACGATGAGTCTGATGAAGATGAAGTTGTATGCATCGATGACTCTGACGAAGATGAAGAATCCGAGGATGAAGAGCTTGATGAAGAAGACGAAGATGAAGAAGACGAAGATGATTAAGTAAAAACGGATTTACAACCCACCTCGAACCCTTTTTCCATGGCTCACCTCTTACAGAAATACCTTGCAGACAACTGCGCAGGCACCGTTCAAAACAACCACTACACCTACTGGGTTCCGTACTCAATCTTCAATGAACTCCCTATCAAACGATGGAAACACAATCGACCACCGGACACACAGCGTATTGCTGAAATCCGTGCATTCATGGACCAGTCCAAACGCATGGACGGTATGCTCTACCTTGCTTGCATTAACAAAGAACTGGTATGCTACGAATCCAATCATCGTCGTGAGGCGTTAGTTGGGCTTGAAGGCATGCATCCCATTCTCGTCGACATTCTATGGGACGCGACCGACGAGAGTGTGAAAGCCGAGTTCCTTCGACTGAATAAAGCTGTGTCTGTACCTGAACTCTATGTTTCGGAAGAGACTGGGATTGATACAGGTGACCTGATTGAAATGCGGAACGCCTTCTGTGCAAAGTTCAAACTTGCCAAAGTCAGTACAGGACGACCCAATGCACCGAACTTCAACTCCGATATGATTCTCGACGAGTTTCATCGTCTGATGAAAGAGACTAAACTGACACCGAACGACCTCTGGGATAAACTCATACACCTCAATCAACAGATGTCGACTCGTGACCGCGCAAAGCTCACACCCAAAGTGATTGAGAAATGTGAACGGTCTGGACTCTGGTTGTTCGCATGGAGCCGTCGACTTAACGCGAGCGAGTTAGTTTAGACTTACGAGTGGTTCGACGCTTTTTACTCTTTCGTGTCGTCTTACCACCTGAATATTGTTTTCTGTTTGGATCAGGACCTTGAATGCCCGCTTCTTTTTTAAGTTTATCTGACTGTTGATATGCATTACCCTTTTCACCGGTTAACATACTAGAAACTATAGCTTCAGGTCCGTGTGGTAATCCAGTAAGTGCACCTGTTAGTTGAGCATTACGAGCACCACGTCCTTTTTCAAATAACTTAAATCGTTCAAAAAACTCACCACATGGTTCATCAGGGTTTGGTTGAACTTTAAGCTTTGGGCAATTTTTAAATACGTAGTCTGCAGGAGCATCTTTAATTCCTTCTGGACAAAGAACTGTAATCATAGTAAGATTTGGATTATCTCTACAGTTAAGTGCTCGAAGACCTTCAGGAAGAACTGGTAATGTAATCAGTTCGGGATTTCTTGAAATATCAAGAACTATAACTCCTTCAGGAAAAGGTGGTAATGAATGAAACTTTAATCCACCAAGAAATAACGTTCCTGTTCTAGATGATGATTTATAGGTTTTAAAGATGATTTCAACTGTTGGTCCATCCGTTCCATATTTATTTGGAGGCATTGTTAAGTGTTAATATTTTCTCTTTTTATTACTCTGCTTTCTATTCTTACGCAGTGTCTTACGTTTGGACTTCTTGGACTTACGGGTTCTACGACCGCCTAATGTTCCTTCAGGAACTAAGTGAGCTTTATACCACTTTACATCTACAATCTTTTTACGAGTAATTGGATCTATGAACTTTGATGGTCCTTGTTGCAATAAGTTTTGCAATGAAGCAGGGAAGTAATAACTTTTTTTTGCAATGACTCCTCCTTCACCTACAATCTGTCCTACAACTGAACCTTCTTCAATATCATCCGATGAAATTGCATCACCTGATCCAGCTTCAATGTCTTTTGAAGGAGGAGATGCTGGAGGTGTAAGAAACTCTGGGAGCTCTTCATCTTCATCGTCGGCATTATCTTCTTCTTCAGGCGCAGTATAGATAGTTGCAACTACTCCTGTTTCTGCATCTACAGAACGAATCGCAGTATCTTCATCTTCACCTTCTAGTACATAGAGAACCATATCACGAGGATGGCACGCTAAATAGATTGGATAGTAGAAAGACGATTCAACATCAAAACCATCCCTTCTCGTTCCATTTCCATTACCTGCTACTGTAGTCACTACGCCTTGAGGTGTAACCTTACGAATACGGTGATTGTCAAAATCAGCAACATAGATATTTCCATCTAAACCGAGTACAAGTCCCCAAGGTTGGTAAAAACGCGCTTGTGCTCCAGTTGCGTCTACTATTCCAGGTTGTTGCTCATTTCCTGCAAAGACAGTAGCTTTGTCATCAACTCCAAGTTTTGCTCTGTAGATACAGTGTTTTTCAGGTGAAGTTGAATACAGAACTCCAGAGTCATCCACTGCAATTGAGTATACAAAGTAATTAAGTAGTTTGGGAAATACAGTGACTTCTCCTGCACTTGTAATTTTAATCACATGACTACCATCAGGATTGCGATCTACTACATAAACCGTTCCAGCTGAATCAATTGTAAAACATAACATACGATCAAAAGGTGCTTTAAATCCACGTCCTTCAGTTGCACTCGCAAATGTAGTTACGTTTCCTTGAGCATCTACTTTACGAATCGCATTATTTCCTCTATCAAGCACATACAGGGTTCCACGATAAGATACAACATCTATAGGTTTATTAAATATAGCCTGATTTCCAGGCCCATCTTGAAAACCAGTCTCTGTTTGACCTGCAAGTACCCGGACATTTGAATCTGTACCAAGCTTCAAGATAGCGTGATTAAACTCTGGAGGATCATCAGAACGATAAGAATCAAAATTAGATATATAGATGTTTTGAAGATCCACTGCGATCGGATTCGCGTTCCTAATCTGCATTATAAACTGTAGTCAAAAAAAACTTGAGAAGAAGTGAAAACGGAAGCCCGTTCCCCTATCCTTGCTTTTTCCATACACCATGAACTCCATTGACGCTGAACTCGCAACACTACACGCTCGCATCGCAGAACTCGAAGAACAGAAGCGTACTGCTCCCACCGCCAAAGAGAACGAACGATGGACGAACGAAGATGATAGAACCTTGATTATCATGCTACGTTTCAAGGCCGCTTCGTTCCTCGACGTTGCAGCCGCGCTCAAACGCTCGGAAAGTGCCATCCTCTGGCGTGTCGAGAAACTCGTGAACTATCACATCCATGAAGATGGACCGTATACGGATGAAGTCTGCCAATGGTTGATGCCACACATTCCAATTGAAACCTGGATGAGGGAACGAGCCAAACTTCTCTAAAAAACGGAACTCATCCCATCGAGTGTCTGAACGGTATACAATGCCTCGCTTCATCCGCATCCACCAACAAGTCTTCCACATTCCTTCCCTCGCCAATGTCAGTATGGGAACCTCCTGGACCGGACAACCCATCTTGACCTTCTACTATCACAACCAACACAATCATACGATTTGGTATCCCTGGGGCAAATGGGACGAGTGTGAACAAGACATGCTTCAAGTCAAGACCGCCATGATGGAAGTCGAACGCGTGTTGACGAATGTGTTTCTGACCGAGCCCAAACCAATCGAAGTCATCTTGAAAACGGAAAGTCTCAGCGTAGATACAGGAGCCGTAGAATGATAGTCCACAGAGTATTCGATATACTTATCACAACCTTGTTAGTCGTAACCTTTCTTGTAGTCTTGTGTGTTGCATAATGGAACCTTGCAAACAGTGCCTAGCGCTTATCTACGATGTGCTCCAACATCCGTACTCTGCAGAAGCATTTGGCGCACCCTTTATTCGTCAACGGCGTATTCAACACCTTCTTCCCGAACTCACAGTTGAAGTCCATCGCATGATTCGTGAACGCGTTCGCTCCCCTAAATCCAACTCGATTCCAGTCTTAATGTGCTACGAAGCAGGACTCGCACCTCATATGCTATGCCAGTACTGGTTCTATGAAAAGCTTCAAGCTCTTCGCAACCTTCATGCGATTCATCGGGAACACTCCAAGTAAAAACGGATTTATTTTTTCGTATGTATCCAGACCTCCTCCCCCAAAATGCAGTTCCCTCAACGACATGGAAAGAAATGGTATGACGGTGAATCCCACTACATCTTACTACGAGTTAAACAAGGAATACCCCTCTCTAAAATAGCGAAGGAAGTGAGTCGAACTACGAACGGCATTACTAGACAATTGAAGCGACTTGGGTACAACTCGGTTCAAAAGGGCATGAAGATTGAAGACGCATCCAAACTGACAGGCATACCTGTGGATAGACTGACCTACTACATACAATGCAAAGACTGCACACTCCTAGACCTTATCCAAGAAGTTACAAGTCTTCGTTCTAGAATTGAAGTCCTTGAACGAAGGAAAAAACCGGCTGGAAGTGGACTTGCTGCCGTTCGTGCCGGAGATGAGTACTTAAACTGACCTAAACGCGACGAGTTTTACAAGCCTTTTTGGATCGTGATGAAGCTCTCATACAGAAGTTATGAATTCCCAGTTAAGGTAAGAACATATCTTTCTCCAAATCATGTCATGCGCTATCAATCGGTCTCGTGATTTCAACAATGGAAAGAACACCTTGTATTCGTCCAACTCCAACAACTCGAAGAACTTGTAGAGGATGTACGAGTAACTCAAGAAGTTCGTGCGGTCGTTCGGGCAGTACAGCAGAAAAGGAGCTTGAATATCTTGAAACATGGCTCGTATTTTCTCTTCAATTTCGGGGGTAATGGTGGGAGGTGGATTCCCATTGAGGCGAGAGAGGATGTGGGCCCTGTGCTCATAATACTTAGAACGATTGAGTTTCTTCAAAATGTGCCGTATATCCTCTTCCGTCAAATCTGCAATGTTGTGGATTCGACGCTTGCGGAGTTCCATGATGACCTCGTTCATCACATCTTCAGGAATGATGGTCGATTCCTTGGCTTGAAACTGGTTCAAGATTTCATTGAGATGGTTAATCTTCTTATACGCATAGTTGTTGCGTTCCTTCGGTGGGTCACGGAAACTAGGGAAGTCTGACACGACCAATGCATATTCTTCAGACCCACAACGAGGACAGACCAAAATACCTTCTGAACTAATCTCTTCCCGCGCAACATTGCACTGGACGCAATGCTCGGTCAATAATTGAACGACCTCTGGACCACTCGATAACTTCATGCGTTGAACATACTCATCAAACATCTGCTTGCGAGACAGACCATTCTCGGAGGGAACCGATGCACTGAAAAACTTGAGGAAGGTGTTGGCGTCCTTGGACTGCAAAATGGGTGCATTGACCGAGGTATCTTGCTTCTTGTAATACTCGTCCAGCAAGTCCATGTTTTTCAAGTAATACTCTTCGACAGGTTGTGCGTGTTCCAACTCCTCTTGAATCTCACGAATCCGGTCTTGTAGATGATTGGCCTTCACAATGTCGTTAATGTCATTCGTGGAACACAGGCGAGATATTTCCGTTTGTAATTGTTCCAGCTCTTCCCGCAGGCTCTCCTGCTTGATTTTGGAGTCCTTGAGCGTTTGCACGATTCCCTGGTGTAAAGAATCGAGAGTACCGGTCGCGATAGACGTAGTGGGGCTGTCCCGCGTTTTCCGAATTTTGAACACGTCCATTTACAAACTCATTCACTTGCTTCATGAAGACTGGATTGTGAAGGATACAGGGTCGTTGGCGACGCACTGAAGAGACTAAATGGTTGAATTCCATACCCAAGTTCTTACAGGTATAGGCCAATGCAAGAGACGCAGAACGATTCATACCGGCTTGGCAATGAACATAGACCATTCCCGTTCCCTCTCGTAAGAACTGATGCAAGGTAGCTTCAAATTCAGGATACCAGTCTAGAATATTGGTCTCCAGTGAATCCACAGCATTCAGCACTTTGTATTTGGATGGATAGCGGCTTCTCCACCATGGAGGAGAGAACTCGTCAAAGGAGCAGTTGATGACATGGGTAATCCCATACTTTTCAACAAACGCCGGTGTTAAGAATACCCCAGGTCCAACCAAGATGCGAGGATGGAAAAACGCTGGAGGTTCACGAAGGTACGTAGGTGAAAACAGAAGCGAAATGAGGGACATTGTGTTATTCTGTTTTCTTATTTGTAAGCATGTGTTATAGCGCAGATGTATCGTTTACGACCTGGGTCTTTGGATTAGCGTGTTCATTCATTTTGTCTCAACAGGGGAAACCTTACCTCTTTCCGTTAGTGGTCTCTCAAATGCAGCTTGTAGAGGGACTGCGATGGACGGAGTCTGTGGATGAACGAGTTCTTTCAATCATGGGAAAGGTGGTCTTGTTCGCTCAACCCGTAGCCGCCTTTTACGAAGCAAAAAAGTATTCGTTTATTCTTCCATACATTGTGATTCAATCCATCACTGAATTTCTGTATGGGTCACGAGACCTTCGGTTTGTCGTTGCAGACGATGGACATTTCCAATGGAAGTGGAGTTTTGACCCCTTCTCATTCGAAGGACTCCCGTATTGGATAGGTCTGATTTTGGGAACATACTTTCTGTTGCCGCGTGAACTAGGACTTATTCTACTGGGTCTTCTGGCGTATTTTTATACGTATCACGGACAGTATCACACCCATGGCTCACTGTGGTGTACATGGGTGAATATCTTGTGGGTCTACTACATGTTGCGTTAATGCCGGCTACACCGCACCCGCCAAAGGTCAGTCCTTTTGCTTTACGGCACGGACAGGGTGGGTTTAACGCTTCGTTCCAGCCAAGTTTAGCAATGTGTTCCATGGTTCGCATGGTCCATCCATACGAACCTCCGCTATGTCCTTGATACTTCATGGCTGCATTGATACGGTCAAGGTTTGGATGGGTTGAAAACACAAAGCCTTTGTCTTTGTCTGGGGTATAGGTCTTCATCCAGTCCCAAAGGTCACAGGCTGTAATCGCCTGATGAGCGTCGGTCAAGAGTTCGCGTTCGAGTTTAGAATAGTGAGGTGGGAAAGTCTGCATTGTAGAGGGGGGATGTCCAACACTTTCCCCAAACTGAATCCATTTTTTATCCCAAAATACTCGAGATGAACCCATTCAGAAGGTGTGCAATGATGACTGCAGCAAGACCTAATACACCTGCACCCGTCCAGCTGACGACTCCTGAACCAGTGTAGGCATTCGGAACATATTGAAGAAGCATGTTACGAGGAATGGATAATGAAATGATGCCTGCTGCAAGGAAGAAAGCAATGTACAAGCTGGCCGAAGAAGCCATCCAGCGCATCGCAGGTAGTGTGGGTTTGAAGGAAGGTGCCATGGTCGAGTAACCAGGTGATGGGATGCTAGGCATCGGAATCACAGGGGGTTGCGACTGAGGTCCTTGGGGGTTTGCATTCAACAGAGCGTCGAGAGATGTAGAATCGTCCATTGTTTATTCATTAGACGGGTTTTCACACGATGCATCTTCCACGCGGTATCGGTAGCATTTACCGTCCACCTTGACGACCTTGTCGGTTGTGTCTTTCAGAGGAATTCCCAAGGTGAGGACTGTAGAGTAGTTGCGGTGAAACAGGATTGCGGCAATCCCGAGTCCAATGATGAATGAAAAGAAAGGAGAGGCTCGTTCAATCACTTGAGCGAAGTGAATCATTATCTCTTACTGAGACTTGCGAGTAGATTCAATGAATCTGGTTCAGACACACAGGGAACTTCCACTGCATCGAATCGAACACATCCCGAGTCGGTATGGTAGATACTTGAATCATTGGGTTGAGGAATGGAAACCTTCTTTCGGGTCGGTGGAATTAAAACAGTTGAAATCAACAATCCAACAATCAACCCTGCGACGAGCCATTTGAGTTGAATCATTCCTTTACTATGTTGTCCATAAATGCTCTGAATCCAAAGTATCCTAGAATGATGAGAAACCCTGTGCCTGGAAACATTGCAGACGTGGCTGCACCTGCATAGGCAACGATACGGAAGTAATCCTTTCCAGTGTCTGCGGCTTGACGCATAAAGACTGCATACACCGCTACGATTCCAAACACATAAATGAAGGTGCTTAACACAATTGTAATCAATGCAATGGCTCGGTTCTGGAATTCGGAAGGAGTGGGAAGTGCGAGGATTGCATCTTTATCCGACGCCTTGTCTCCCAAGATGTTTTCAAGACGAAACTTCTGACCTGCAGGTGTAATCAAGGTTCTTCGTTTACCGTTCTCGACAATGTTGACTGTCAATCGTTCGCCTTTAATCACGCCCTTTCCAAGGTCTTCCATCTCCTTTTCCTTGAGTCGTTCCTGACTGAGTTGCAGCTTTTTGGCTTCCAAACACTTTTGGTCTGATTCACCTCCACACCCTTTGACTGCTTGTTCGCGGATTTTCTTTTCATCCTTACTGTCCAAGCTCGTCTCGGGAGCGGCTTCAAAGGTAGGTTTCAATTCACTGTTGGAAGTGACTTCCAAGATACCTGCAGTGATTTTCTTTGCTAAACTCTTTGTGATGTTTGCAAAGCTCTTTTCGTCGCCATAATAGGCGGATTCCAAGTAGACACCACTCATTATTATGAAGCGAATACAAGATTGCCCAAGCCCGATACGATGCGGAAGAAGTTGATGGATTCTACATACACTCCAACATTGTAGGTGAATGTAAAGACCACATTGTCATTGGTCTGAACCACCGTTGTAATCGTTCCAGGAGGATACAACAACTTGCCTGTTTTAGGGTCGGTCAAGTTCACATTGGCTGCTGGAATAATGGTTGGATTTGGACTGAATAAGGTTGAAGTTAACACGCAGACTGTAGTAGAGGTGTCTGAATTGACCGACAATGGAAGAGGTTGTTGAAGCGTCAATCGCAGAATGATTTTGTTGAACATACTTCCATTCACAGCACCTGAAGGTTGATAGGAGGTATTGTCCAATGCAAATGAATACATGTAGACACCCGGCAGTCCCGTAGTTTCACCGGTGGTATGTCGATACATCTGCAACAATGAAAAGAACGGCAACGGTTTGGGTTGGATACGCTCTTTTCCATCAAACAGAATGACTCCATCCGTCATTGGATCACGAGGATACACTGAAGTGACTTGTTGTTGTCCAGAAGAATACAAGGCTGTATCCACATCTGTACTAATTGCAGACCAGGGTGCCCGATTCGTAGTGGTCCAGTTCGTATAGTTGTCCCAATCGTTCAGCAAGATACGGTCCGAGCGCTGGGATGAAAACACAATACGAGTCACCAAGTTAAACATGGGGATTTCCAAATCAGTATTGCCGCCAAACTGTCCTTCTTTGTTCACATACTTGACCGTCTTGACCAAAAAGGTCTGGTCCGCTCGTGCCAATTGATTCATCTCCATCTCCGTCAAATAGATGAAGTTACCTTCAATGTACGGATCTGGAAACCAAGTGGTGATCGTTGGATTGCTAGCCACACCTGTCGACAAGGGTGGACTCAAAAAGAGACCGAGTGGATAGTTGACTGGACGAACACGCTGCCCATACGTCGGATTAGTGGAGGTTCCAGATACATCACCTTGTTGGGATGTTAAGCTCGTAGTCACTCCTGAATTTGCAACTGTGAACGTGTTGGAGAGCGGTGTGGATGCAATCGTTACGTTGCTCAAGTTGAAGGTTGCATCCGTCAAGTTTGCAATGGTAACTATCTGTCCAGCGATGAGACCATGTGCACCCGAGGTTGTATAGGTAATGATGTTTGTTGCGCGGGACGCAGAAATCACCATTGCAACCCGTGCCATGGGATTGACATCGACTACGGTATACAAATCCGACAATTGTCGCAGAGTGACTTCAATATAGACTTCCGAGTTCTGGAGCGAGACTAACGGAAGAGCCATACCTGGATTTTCACAGAACCAAAAGTGAAGAGGAACCACTAGTTGTCGACTACGGATCGAGGGTTCAGGCGTCTTGGTTTGTGGCGCAGTGGTAGGAAGCACTGTGGGTGTAATCGCATGAGGATATTGCCCATTGCGATCGTATGCATGCGCAGGATCGTAAATCTCGGGAACATTTCCTACCATCTGGTCGACTGTCTTACGCTTATTGGCGTCGTGGGTCATGTACGAATACATCTTCAACCATTCTCCACGAATGGATTGAATCACCTGTCCGTTCATGGTAATGTTCACATGATCGATCATGTTGTATCCGACATTAGGAATCCATTGAAACTCGTAGCCAATCGAATTCGTTCGTGCATCGTATCCAGTAGGTGTAACAGCCCCGTTCAGATATTTGAGAGGCGACCAAATATCTGGAAGTGTCAACACGAGATAACAATCATGTAGAAGCTGGGCGTAGCGGTCAATGCGGCACGAAATTGTTCGAGTGCCTGTCGTTGAAAACTCCAAGTTGGATGCAGTGAACGGCATCCGAATCTGTTCCATTGCAAAGTTCGTATGACGGCGGTAGACCGAGCGAAAATGAGTCATGGAAGGATTTCCGTTGACTAACTCATTCTGGGCCCCGACCCCCACTAATTGCATTAAGCCACCGGGCATTTGTATACTCCCCTATGCTTTCTTTAAGACACAATGCGCACACTCATAGGTTGAACCGAGCGACCGTTGTATGGAACAATACCTCGGTCAATTGTCACCTGGAAGGCACCGAAGGCTCCTGTGGCGTTATTGCTGAGACAGCACTCACTGGAATACGACGCACCGCCACTTGCACCACCACGCGCACCTTGAAACGGTGCGACAAATCGTTGGCGTTGGGTGGCTCCATTTGCAATCAGGGATGTATAGAGTGTGTTGGTTTCACGTGACTGTGGTGAAGGGTCTACATTAAACGTTCGGGCAAGAATACGGTTCTTGTATCGGGTCAACCAATCTTGAGCAGAATTCACCTGCATTTGTGATTTACGCGAGAGATTCTCCTAATACATAATGAGATTTCTACTGGTAAGCACGCACATTGATCAAATCACTGGCTACTCTAAAGTCAGTTACAATCTAGTCAATCAATTAGCAACATTGGCTCCCAAAGTCAAGACCTTCCACTTTGGATTCCAACGACATGCAACCCGTTCAAATGTTCGCAAATACCCCACCGGTATTACCTCCTATGATGCAGCTGCAAACGAAGACCCAAAGGAAGAGGGATTTGGCTACAACAAACTTGCCGAGTATATTGAGACAGTCCAACCCGATGTAGTCATGATCTACAATGACCCCTATACGATTAGTCGGTTCATTGACTCGATGAAACATGAGCGAGGCAAATCATCTTACAAGCTTTGGTTGTATGTCGATCAAGTCTATACAGGTATTGCAGGTCCTTTGATTGAAATCCTACAGAAACACGCAGACCGTATTTACTGCTTCACGGACATTTGGAAGACAAAGTTCTTGGAGTATGGTCCATTCCCAGACATTCGTATCTTGGAACATGCAGTGGATCCAACGGTCTACACCTGTATGTCCGAAGACGCACGCAAACCGATTCGCCAGACCAATTTATCCCTTCCTGCGGATGCAGTTGTGATTCTCAACGCCAATCGTAACAGTCAGCGTAAGCGTATTGATCTCACCATTTCAGGATTTGCAGGCCTTCTTAAGAAACATCCTGAAGCACCATACTATTTGGCAATTGCTTCTAACCTCCAACCACAAACTGGTGCATACTACGATATTCAGCGAATCTATCTCGAGGAACTCAAAGACAACGGACTGGATTTCCAGCAGTTTGGACGTCGTCTCTTGTTGATTGATACATCACCTCCAAATGTGTTGACTGATGAAGCCATTAATCAGCTTTACAATGCAGCCGATATTGGTATCAATACATCCGATGGAGAAGGGTTTGGATTATGCCAGCTTGAACACATGTATGTAGGAGCTCCACAGATTGTGACCGATGTGGGAAGTTATCGTACCTTCATGGATACTTCAACGACTGAATTCATCCGACCTAGTGGAAAATTCTACTTCACGGGTAGTATGCCTCATGGATTTTCAGCACCCACCTTTGCAGCTGCAGATGTAACAACTGCAATGGAGACAATGATTGAATCCTTACCTGAAAAACGTGTAAAGGTCCGAGGATATCAATTCAAGAGCTGGGCGACTGTGTGCGACAACTTTTTAGAAGATGTGCTTACACAAGCTGAAGGTCCGGCAGCCAGCGTATCTGTACCGGTGATATCAGCTGTCCCAATCTAAGTAGGCGCTGACCATCTTCAAACGCAGGACCATCAAAGACCTCCTTGGTATCCGGGTCAATTAAGAACACCATCTGCTTAATCTGGACTTTTTGGAGTCGTCGTTTACGTCGTTGCATGTTTCGCAAATACGAATCGTCCAACTCTTCCGTCTTCAAATCAGGTTTGAACGCTAAATCTTCACCCGCAACCGTGCTATCAAATCGCATACATGAAATCACAGGTGTTTCGCGACTATGGAGTTTACGATGAACTTCGCAGTCGACGGCAGCTTGTTTAAGCAGCAAACTAATTCGTTTATTGGTGACATCCTTCTCATAGGTCGTTTCATAGAGATATTCATCGGTCGACATGAACACTTCAGTCGGTTCACCTTCATATCGTTTGGTGGCCATATCGTTACGACGCACAAGCACTACATTGTTCGCACCTTCCGTAGACTTGGATTGAGATTCGGTAAACACACTAATGTAGAACGAGACACGAACCGTTCGTTCTTCCAACGGTAACGATGCGTGGGAACATAATCGAATGGCGCGTCCAATGACTTGGTCGTGTCGTGCAGGATTCCAATGGGGTTCCATCAAGTGAACATGTCGGACATTCGCCAAAGTAATACCTTCAGCACCTGCTGCAGTAATCATAAACAAGACCAACTTCTTCTTGGGCGCAGACTCCACCGATTGCTTGAGACTGGGTGGAAAGTCGTCTGCGTACTTTGCATTGAAAATCTGACGGAACAACTCACGTTGCTCCATGTCTTCGTTACCCGTGAAGAAGGCGTAGGCTGGCTTTTCAGCATCCATGGAGGGGTCTTCAATCCACTGACCCGCTTCTTTGGTGATTTTGTATTCTTGCCATCCGTTCGCACTCAAAATGGCCGAGAACACTCCCAACCCTTCTAGGTTACGATAGTTGGAATACAACAACTGGGTTCGTCGTGCCTCGCCTCCAAGGGATTCACGGATGTTCTGAAACATTCGGAGCATCTTGGGACTGTAGGTTTGAAGCGCAGTCTCTGTGAGATATCGTGCAGGGTCTGCCTTGATTTTCTCTAGAATGTCTGCTTTGAGTTTCTTCAAGGGTTCAGGCTCTGCGTCTTCGGTCAACGCTTCATCGGGTTCAGGTCTACGAATCTCGGGCGGAATCGAGTAGTCGCACGCAAGACGGGAGTTCACACGAAAGGTTTTCATTTCACTGTCTTCGGCTTTCGCAGGGTTCAGCTTTCGTCGTGCATCTTGCTTGATTTCATTGAATCGCACCGCCAAGTAATTGTTGAACATCGCATCGGACATGGGTACCTTTTCCAACAGCTTGTCGTCGTCTACGCGTCGAGGCAACATGCGTTCATCCGCACCTCTGAAATACGAGACCAATCCCTGAATGCGTCGTTGGAACAACTGTGTGTTTTTCATTTGAAGTCCGTCCAAGAACAAGGTTGCAAACTCCTCGTAGACGGTGGGCAACGCATCAAAGATTTCAGTCGAGATTCGGTCTAACGCAAGTTCAGCTCCACCAATATCCGTCTGAAACTTGGAAGCCCAGGTATTCACCCAATCCGGTGCAGAGGGTGTAAAGGGAAGGTCCTTCACATACTGAACTGCGATTCGGTCACCTTTTTCATTGTAGACACTGCGGAAATGGGGAGGATTGCGGGTTAACAGAATGTATTTCTTCAAAGTCACGAATTCAATGGTATCCACATCGGGAATCGCACGCAACAAGGAAGTCATACGCTCTTCATCCCAGGTTGGAATGGCACGCACTGGAATCACAATGCGTTCAATGGGTCCACGCAACAAGTTCATCAAATACGCAACCTCGTTCGCACGGTTAATCACAGGTGTTCCCGATAACGCAACGACCTTACAGTTACGGGCATTGTAAATCAAATCGTAGAGCTTGCGGGCAATATCAGACGCATTGGAGATGCGTGAAATGAAGTTATGGACTTCATCAATGATGACTACACTGTTCTCATACGGATTGCTTCCATCGGCGGGAACATACTTAGCAATGTTCGCAGTCGACAAGCCGTTGTAACGAATAAAGGTGAATCGTTGATCGATAATGTCTTCAATCTGTTTCGCAATGGTATCTTGTGCGGTCTTGGGAAGCTTATCAAAGTTCTTCTCTTGATTGGGCACAGTGGTGAAGAAGGTTCGATTTCGGTCCAAGAATCCATCGGAGAGTCCAAGCTTCTTTGCGGTCTCGCGTGTCTCTGCGGTCAAGGATTGTTGTCGCCAGTGTTGGTCGTACATGTAGAGAGGGTCTCCACACTTTCGTAGCTCGCCGCGGTAGTTCGATTCCAAGGACGCAGGTAACATCACAAACACCTTTTGCGTCGTCAACAACGATTCAGCCACTGCGATGGACGAGCAGGTCTTTCCTGAACCCAGACCATGGTATAACAGCAAACCACGATACGGGGTTTCCATCAGCAAGTAGTCGCGGACGACCTTTTGATGAGGCAGGAGTTCGCGCGCATTGCTGCCTCGTGCGAGACATACATCCACATCCTTATCTTCGTCATCCGTTGGGAGTTTCCTATACTGTAAGAGAGTCCTCGTAATCGCATCCGCAAATGCTTTACGATTCGGTAATGCGTACGACCGACTCATTGTTCTTTAACCAGCATCTAAAAATCTGGTTGAAAAACAATGAATCAACCACCTATCCCTCCAAGACCTGACGACTATCTTTTGATAGATCCTTTACCTGAACCTCCTATGGATATGGGTGCTCTAGTTAATATTTCACGGTTAGAAGTCGGAAAGACGTATGTTCTTTCTGGGATCTTAAATGGTTCCAGACGATACCAATATGTAACGGTTACAGGTAAAACTAGAGTTATTGTACACCGATATGCACTTGACCTAGACATTTTAAATAGGAATAAGAGGGTTATAGCAAGTCGTTCAATTCGATTGTTAGACAACCAAGATTATACTATCTTTTATAGACTCACAACTGACAAACTCGCAGAAGCGATTGGGAAAAAGGGAACCCGTCAGGCAATTGATGAAGTCTATGAAGGAAAGACAGGTCAGTCTGCTGAACCAGGAACAGGTCCAGCGGATCTTATTCGTGGGTTTGTAGGTGTTCAACCTCCAAAACGTGCAGGGAAAAAGACACGAAGACGTCGCAACCGTTCAAGACGAAACCGTTGAACTTTTTACACTGCTCGAATACAATGGAGAAGCAATCCCGCATTCTATTAGTCACTGTCTATCTCTTCTTAATTGCAGGGTTCCTCTATGCCCAACCCACGATTGCGTTCGGCAGAGAGGGACGAATCCGTCCATTTGGTACACAAGAAAAAGAGTCCACTGTATTCCCCTTATGGTGGTGGGTGTTTGTCATTGCAGTGGTTTCGTATATGATTACGTTGACATTGACTCGCTCTCGAATGTTTCAATAACCGATTGAAGTTGCACGAGCATAGCTTTTCGTTCAACATGTTGCGGTCGGACGAGTGCATCCGCTTCGGCAAAGGTCTTCCATCCAATGCCTGAAATCTCACGCCGCTGCATTGCGGTCATCTTTTGACCTAAATTCAGCATCTCGGGGTGTTTAAGCAACGCTACAAAGTAGACATGTTTGTATTGAACTCCATTCAAGCCGTAGAAGGTTTCGGTTAATGCAATGTTCTTCAACACAACAAACGAATCGCGTGGAATGTTGGTCTCTTCGTCAAATTCACGCAGCGCACACGCAAGGTCACATTCACCTCGCATACGCCGTCCTTTGGGAAAGCCCCATTCAGGTTCTGTATAGTCCGACAAATTGTTTCGTACCAAACTCATTCGGTCAAGTGTACCGAACTTTTCACGACTTTGAAGGTAATCTGAAGTGGCTCGGTCATCGCCCCACAACTGACGCCACAAGACATCAAATGAATCTGAAGCCAAAGCAGCCTGTTCTTTCAGCGTCATGTTTTTGATGAGGGTTGAGATATAGTCCATGTCTTCCAAATCATATTTCCCTCGCATGAACTCCGCAAAGGTCATACTATCTCTGCGGCGTATCATCAAGAGTTTTGCAGAGTCGTCTGTGACGGGGACCGACGGTCGGTCAATCAACAGAATCCCACACGAAAGGACAGGGTCTTTACAGGTTCGGAAAAGGTGACCTTTCCCACCGCAATTATTGCAGTACATTACAGGCGGAGGATGTAGAGGAGGTAGTGTCCGTTTTTCCATTAGTATAAGCAAGAGTTTCCCAAGAAAGTTCCTCCGTAAACATAAATGGGACTCTTCCAATCAAGACCACCTGCTACATCGTCATTTGTAGCACTTCAACCCACTACTCAACCCCCCGCGACGGGTGGATGGATGCCGATTTTGGGCTCTATCATTGGAGGATTCATCTTAATCTATCTGGGATTAGCGTTCTTCAACTACATCCAGAAGCGTCAAGGACAACCTGGAGTTTCGTTCATGGATGCAAAGTCTTCTGGAGACAAGACGCCCGCGCCTGTCGATGGAAAGACCAAGACTGTGATTCCCGCAGGTGAAATTCCCATTGGAACTGGATCGGACTATGGACTCCAATATTGGATGTATATCTCGGATTGGGATTACCGATTCGGTCAGGACAAGGAGATTTTGAAACGGGTCTCCTCCAATAACCCAAGCATTGTAGGTCCTCGTATTTTCTTGGCGCCCACAGAAAACACCTTACATGTGCGAGTCAGCTTGTATCCATCCAACACAGACGCTGCATCCGCTGAACCAGGTACAAGTAGCACAGGCGATTCGTTCACTTGCAGTGTTGAGAACGTTCCTCTTCAATCCTGGTTTGCAGTGTCCGTAACTGTGTTCCAACGAAACTTGGACATCTACATCAACGGTCGTTTGGTCAAGTCCTGTGTCTTACCCGGTATTCCCAAGCCTGCCTTGGGCGATGTGATTCTCGCAGACAATGGTGGCTTTGCGGGCTCCATTTGCAATGTGAATGGATATGGAACCATGTTGCAGCCTGAAGACGCCAAGAGTTTCCACGCCAAGGGCACATCGTGTGCACCTCCCATGGCATCTGGAAAAGTTCAGGTAGATGATAACTCACTCTTGGTCCGATTGTTCGGTTATACCTTCCGATTTGCTCGATTGAGTAAAGATGGAAAGGAACTTAATAGTTACACCTTCTAAAAGACTATGCGTATATTGTTGAAATGTCCTACACGAAATCGACCTCAAAAAGTCATTCAAACTTTAGCGTCGTATGTGAAACTTGCAAACCATCCTGAACAACTGGGTGTGGCGATTTCATGCGATGAGGATGACGTATCAATGGGACGCAATCTAGTTCAAGAACAACTTCTACGAACTCTGAATCCAGTGGCGTGGAAGCGAATCTTTTTCAGTCCAAACAAAACCAAGATTGAAGCCTGTAATGCCAACATGAATGACATTGAGTGGGAATGGGACATTGTCGTCTTGGTCTCCGATGATATGATTCCACAACTCCAAGGCTATGATGATGTAATTCGAAATCATATGATGTCTAAATTCCCGGATACGAACGGCATCCTATGGTTTAACGATGGAGCTCAAGGAGATAAACTGAATACATTGTGCGTCTATGGACGAACCATGTATCAGACCTTTGGTCACATCTATCATCCTGAATATAAGAGCTTGTTCTGCGACACTGAACTTACAGACCTCTGCAAAGGCGAACTTGCCTCAAAGTGTTTGTATGTTCCCTATTGCATCATTCGTCATGAACATCCAGGGACAGGCTTTTCACAAAACATGGATGCACTTTACGAACGTAATCAGAGATACTGGAACGAGGATATGTATACCTACATTCGCCGCAAGACCTATGCCTACGACTGGTCTGTGTTGATTCCTACCATTCCAGGACGTGAAGAGAAACTTCGTAACCTCATTACATCGATTTATGATAAAGTGGCTCGAATTTGCCCAGAGCTTCGGTTGGAAATTTGTTTATCCTTCGACAATCGCGAAACAAGTGTTGGAACGAAACGCCAACAACTATTGACTCAAGCCAAAGGCAAGTATCTTTCATTCATTGACGATGATGACGAGATTACCGATGCATATGTTGAAGATCTAAAAGCATGTTTTGATGGAGGATATCCTGTCATGCGACTCCGAGGACAAATCAGTCCTTACACATTCACACATAGTTTGGAGAACAGTCTTGCGACTACAATGGCGCGCGGCGAGGTGTTTCTACGACCTCCAAATCACTTGAATCCTATGATGGCGGATGTAGCAAAGTTTGTTCAATTTAAAGATGCAGTTCGTGGCGAAGATCTAGATTGGACACTACGAATGTCCAAGTCTGGGTTTCTCACGTCGGAGTATACATCCGATCCTTCACGCATTCATTATATCTACAACATGGGAGAGCGAAGAGTCGACTCATCCACTCTTATGTATCAACAGAATACATCCTATGAAACGATGTTAAGTATGATATGGACTCCAAATGGTGCCCAAGCACCTACCCCTCAACCTCCCTCAACTGGATTGCGACTCACATCGCGCGGTTTTGTGTCTAGGTAAAGTACAATGAGCATTGCGATTGTAGCAGGGGTGCTTTTAGTACTCGTATTTATCTATTACATCATGACCTATGCAAAACCGCCTCCAACCGATGGGCGCTATGTACTGTTTGACTATTCCATTCCAGGAGAGACCCGTCAATCCTTTCCGAGTCAACTACCTAGATCCAACAACCAAGCCGAAGGAATGACCTATTCCTTTACGTCATGGATTCTGGTGAAGGATTTCACAAAAGGATACGGTACGAAACGACGCATCTTTTCCAAGAATGATTCACCGGGTGTGTATTTAGATTCCACCTCCAATTCCTTATTGGTCGCAATCGATACCTATGGAACCACTGAAACGATTTTGATTCCAAATATCCCTGCTCTGAAATGGATGCACTTTGCTTTGGTCGTCGACCAGCACTCGGTGGATATCTATATCAATGGACTGTTGCGCAAACATCATACACTGGGACAGTTGCCCCAACTGAATGATGCGGTGGTTGCCATTGGTTCCGATTGGAATGGTGTCTTGGCTCGATTGACCTATTATGCTCGTTCATTGAACTATGGTGAAATCAAGAAGATGGTGAACGAACCTCTTCCAAATGATTTGGACCGCAAGGCTGCAGGACCTAACTACTTTGATATCAGCTGGTACATTGGTCGTTTATATTCTGCGTAAACATCAATATGAGTGCAGGAGGTCTACGAGGGATTGATTTTTCAGGCATTACAGTGCTGCGTAAACAGAACACATCCGATGTAGTCGCGAGCAAGCGATTTCAATTGGTCTACCAAACCTTTGCATCCACTACAGGTGCGAATGCGTTTCAGAACGAAACCCCAAACGCAAATGGTTCATACATTGACTTTCTTCAAGGACGCAAGGAAGTCCGCGCCTGTATCGATTGCTCTGGACTTGCGTTTGCAGGACTTAGTAGGAGCTTTCGTACCTAGCCTTACGAGTTTTCTTTAGGTCATCTTTCAGTTTCTGTTTCTTGGTTTTGGTCGTATTTGGGTTATACGTGAAAAAGAACTTCAAAAAGTCCACGGACGACTTGTTTGTCGAGAGCTTCGCATACAATTCAGCCTTGTGCTTCTTCATATCCACCAACGTCTCTTGAGTCCCTAGACAATCCACAGGCGTCAATAAGGCATATCGCCGCTTTTCCTTGTGATTTGCAAGGTCTACCAATCGTTGAGCCACACACATCAAATGGGTAATCTCGTCTTCGTGAACACCTGAATACATGTAGGCAAATACGAATTGAAGCATCGTGGGAATGGATGCAACCTTAATTCCGCTCGCCATTGTGTGATAGCTGTGGCACGCTGCAGTCTCGTGGACGCGGATCATCACATTTCCATCCTTATCAAAGATATCGGTATGTGCAGGCAGAATCTCTGAACCTTCGTGGACTTCAGTCTTCTTTCCTTTTGAAAGAGCCTCCAAAGTCTTGGGTTCTGCAAGAATGGTAATCGGTGCAGACCATTTGGGAGTCCTGCCTTGGTGAATCTGAGATGCAGTGATTCCCAATAAGACCACATCATGACGTTTCAAGATGGACTCCACTTCTTTGCGGTTCTCTTCGGTTGCAGGGGTTTCTTGTTTTGGAGTGTGAGACGGACAGACCATAGGATAGTGTGTATTCAACAGCATCAATCGTTCATAGACCTTCTTCCATCGTGATACATCGCCACGAGGACGAGACAATTCAAGGTACATCGACAATCGTAGAAAGTTGGGGGTCACATAATGAATTCCATCGACCACCACATTCTCTTTCCATACTCGTTCAAAGATATCCTTATCCAAATGCGTAATGTCTGCAACGCCTTCAAAGTTTGCAAATACCTTGAAGGTTCCAAGGTGCATACCAGGTTTGACTTCCACATTAATGATTCCAGCGGCTGAAAGCTTATCCGCCAAGGTCATCGCATGTTCTTGGGGTGTGCGACTGTAAAAGTCATAGTCCGGAACCGTCGTCTCGGGGTCGTAAAATCGGTCTTCGGGAGGCAATAAGTTGTTGATCGCTGTACCACCGTAACACATCACAGCATACTCCTTCAAGAACTGATGAACAATGGCTAAACTTTCTTTAGTGATAGGATCAGCGGCTGCTTTCTTATCATTTTCCAGAGCCAACCGGTTCACAACCTTCTCGAGTTCTTCCATTGTATAACTAATGGAAAAACGGATTCTCGTCTCTTTTTTCCTTGTGAGGCAGCAAGGATGCCTCGCCGATATAACCTTCGACAGCGTGATAAGAATGTCAAGTGGGTTAAGGACGAGACCTTAAAAGAGAAGGAAGATGAATCTGAATCTGAATCTGAAGACGAGGACTACGAGCCTCCCTCCGAGGACGAAGAGTCTGAGGATGAAGAGCTTGATGACGAAGAGGAAGACGAAGACGAAACCGAAGATGAATCTGAATCCGAAGAAGAGGGTACCAACAACATCACCATCCCTCTTCCCAAGCATGGTCGCATCAAGATTGAAATCGACAATCGCCCTTCCAATGAACTCTACGAAGACTCGGCCAGTGAATCCGAAGAAGAGGAAGAAGATGGCTTTATCGGCTACCTCATGGACAAGTATGCACCTCGTGGAAACAACCTGCGAATGAAGAAGCCTCCTACTAAGCGAAAGGACGACAAGGAATCCGATGAATCACCACTCATGTTGAACGACGAAGAGCAAGACTACTATGATGACCTCTCACGCTCCAAGCGCAAGAAGCTCCACAAGCACATGAAGCAGATTCAAGCGTTGGTCGCCGAAGGAGATGTGCCTCGCAAGTTCCGCATTCTCGAGTTGCCCATTCCAGACCCCATCAAGGCCTCCGTCATTAAGAAGTTGGATATGCTCGACCAAATGGAAGCGGAAGGAGGTGGAGATACGCACAAACTCCGTTCATGGATTGATGGATTCATGCGCATTCCCTTCGGACAGATTGTTCCACTTCCGGTCAAACTAGACGACGGACCAGTTCCATGTGCCAAGTTCTTGGGAGACACTCGTGAATCACTCGACAAGGCAGTGTATGGAATGCAGACTGCAAAGACCCAAGTCATGCAAATCTTGGCTCAATGGATTGCGAATCCAGGAAGTATTGGTAATGTGATTGCACTCAAAGGACCGATGGGTGTAGGCAAGACCAGCTTTGCAAAGAATGGTGTTGCGAATGTCTTACAGCGTCCATTCGAGTTCTTCAGTTTGGGGGGTGCGACCGATAGTGCTAACTTCGTAGGACATAGTTTCACCTATGAAGGAAGCATGTGGGGTCGAGTTGTAGACAGTCTCATCAACGCTCGGTCGATGAACCCAGTCATGTACTTTGACGAGTTGGATAAGATTTCAGATACAGCACAAGGTCAAGAGATTGTCTCTATGTTGATTCACTTGACGGACCGTTCACAGAACTCTCAGTTTCATGACCGTTACTTTGCAGGAATCGATATCGACCTCTCACAATGCTTGTTCGTCTTCTCGTTCAACGATGAGAACAGGGTCCACCCGATTCTCAAAGACCGCATGCAGGTCATTCACTGTTCTGGCTATTCAGCCGACGACAAGTTCCAGATTGTGGAAAAATATATCTGGCCACAGATGTTGGAGCGTACCAACTTCAAGGACTTGACTATCAAGAGCGAGGCTATCAAGTTGATGATTCGCGAATACTCCTCCGAAGAAGAAGGTGTACGTACCTTAATTCGTGCCTTGGAAACCTTAACCACTCGTATCAACCTTCTACGCATTGCAGACGAAGCCACTGCAAAGACCTACAAGTTCTATACCAAGATTCAATTACCCTGCTGTATCGATACTGATATGGTCCAGCACATCCTACAAGATTTGGGTCAGGTCACCAATGAATCCTGGAAGCGACTCTACACTTGAATCCACTCAAGGAGTTCGAGTGGGACTCGTGTAGTGCAAGGATTATCATCCCACGACGAAAAGATGAACTCCAACTCATTTTTTCCATAGGTCATACTCAAGCAATATTCAATACCTTCTTTGCGAAACACGAAGGGAAGTGAAATCGACTTGGGGTTGTAGGTTGCATCCAACTTGACAATACAGTGATAATACTTGCGAGGGCTTGAATGATTGACATAATGAACCAAACACCACAACTCGTCGTTCACTCGGATAGGCACTGCGGATCCGCGTAAGTGACGGAAGAAGTCAGGAGTCTTCAAGGTTTGTTTGAAGACCAATTGGTTTCCTTCAATTTGACCGATACGAAGAGGGTTCCATGAATAAATCACATCATCGGTTCCATTCACAGGAATCCAGTTCTTCTCACAGTCTGCGTCCAAAGGAGAGTCCAAGAGGACTGGATTACGATACTCACCGGTTTCCAAGTCGCAGATGCCCGACAAAATACGAATCTTGTCTGAATACTCACCCGTGATTCCAAAGAACCGAACCTCACCCACTGCATTACGATAGAGACGCACGTCTTCAACACCTAGAATATGATGAGGTCGTCTGGGTAATGTAATCGATGCATCCTTCATCTGAACTGTGCTGCCATCTTCATTCCAGACCACATTTTGAGTACGAACCTTATGATTCGGTGAGTAATGTCCTTCCTTCATATCGTAGCTTCCTGTATCAGTAATCGAATAGTTGACAAAGCGTACCATCTGCTTGTTTTCGAACGAGCACACGGAGGTTGGGTGATAATCACGTCCGACTAAATCGCGTTGAATTGGATGATTTACATACTCGAGACCAATCGAGTCCACATAGAAAATCATATTGGAAAGTACTCCATCGAGCATTTGGCACTTGGTCAATAGATACTCCATGCTTTTACGAAGCCCTTCATGTTTGCGATTCAAATAGTATAAGCAGATGGTTTCCTCGTAGTGAAAGAGATCTGTATACACGGGGATTTCAATAAAGAGTGAGTCTTTGGAAAGAGGAATGTCTTTGCCCATTAACACGTACTGATAGGCCTTGTAATGCTGACCCTTTTCACGGAAATACTTTGCGAGTTTGTAGAGTGATTCTGCACGTCCAGGACGTAACTCGTATGCTTTGAGCATATAGCGTTCGAATTCAATAGGCTTTCCAAGAGTAAGGTAAGTCTGTCCAATCATATACAACGAATACCATTGCTCTTCAACCCAAGACCCTGCAGCATATCGCTTTTCATACATTCGGATGGCATCTTCGTGTCGACCTAAACAATGATAGGTTTGTGCGAGGTAGAACATGTATCGAACATCGTCAGGCTTTTCTGCAAGTCCTGCTTCCAAGAGCCGTGCATCGCGTTCAAACTTATCGGATTTGCATCCACCATCATTTTTATCGTTAATCCAGCAGATGGACTTGTCTAATGGAAATGCAGGTCCATCCCAGTATTCATGTGTGACTCCAGTGCACTTCCAAGGATGGTCCATGCGAACCAATCGACAATTCGGATAGTCTAGATCTCCATTACTTTGAACAATTGTATATCCAAGTTCACCCAATGGTTGCTGTTTCAGGGTTCCCGGTTCAAACACCATGTCTGCGTCTAATAAAAGACCATAGGTTGTAGCCAGGTCCCACTTCAGTCCATACTGAACATAATCACGAGCTGATTTGAAACTGAGAGTGCGATTATGTCCAAAGTCTTTCCACTCTGAACCCGTAACACATCCATTGCGCGTCTTGATAAACTCGTTCGCAAGTTCAATTGTGTTATCCACCGAACCCGTATCGTGAACACAAAAGGCATCCACGACGGACTCCACCGCTTCCAAACATCGTTGGATGATTTTAGATTCATTACGAACCATGAGAATTAGTACAAACTTCATCGTGCGTCTCGTTTACCAGAAGTCGCGTCCTTCGTTTAAACAAAAATGTCCACAGAGTTTGTGAAACAAACGATGCGCGAGAACCTTACACGCGTATTGGTTCCTCATGTAGCCGATGGTCTTTGGAGCATCTACGAGAACGCCAAGACCGCGTGCGAGCGTAACAAGCAACCTGAAAAGACTCTTCAAACCTTCCAAAACTTATTGACCAGCATTCCCAAATGGAGTCCTGAAACCCTTAAAAAAGAGGTCGAGCGTATCACGGTAGCCTCCAAATGCGATTACATTGAAGACTTATTGCTAGGTGTCTTTGTGAGCTACATTCGTGCGTTTGCAAGTCTACAGCAGAACGAAGCTACCCATGTGAACATTGACTTTGAACGCCCTTCGTTGGAGTCGTTCGTTCATAACTTCTATGTTGTCGCGGCTCGCAAGTGCTGGACACAAGCCTATTTGTTCAACACCATTCAAGTTCCCTCGACACAACAAGCACGCAACCGTCGGGACATTGAAACTATGTTAGATTCCACGATCGGAGAAGTCGTGGATAGCTTCATTCCTTGGCGTGGAATCAGTCAAGCCTATTTCCAAAAACGTGAAGAAACTCCTCGTCCTACTACGGCAGCAGCCCCACCGGTCAGCTTTGCGCCACCCGAGGTTCATGAGTTTGAAACGGACGATGAAGACTCTGAAGAAGAGCGTCCCAAGATAACCTTGGGTGAAGACATTGCCTTGACAGACGATGAAGAGGATGTCGACACGGAAGACGAGCTTGAACGAAAGGCTACCGAGACGGTTGCGTTGAATTTGTAAGACTCTTCACATGGACACAGAACAAAGATGTCTGACCTCTATTTGTTTGGAGTCGTTGCAGGAGTGGTTGCAGTCGTTGCGTTTGTATTGTATGTGTGGGACAAGACCTCCAAGGGTCAACCCATTGAATGGTTGGATGCTGGAAAACTAGCCTTGGGTTCAGGAGGTGTTGCAGGAGGAGTCGCCTATGCGTTTGGGACAGAGGTGGGCGCCGAAGCAGCGGTTGAGACAGCTACAACCGTGGCTCAGGAGATGTTTGTAGGTAAAGCTGAGTTTTAACCAAAGATTCTAAATTTAACATCCGTAATATGATTGACCGTTACATAAAAGATGTAGACCCATGCGAGTAGCACATACGCAGCGGTCCACATTCGAACTGCGGTTGTCTTAGGACTCATTTCACCTAGGTCACTGGTCGTTAACGAACTCACTGCATAAAAGAAGTAGTCGTGTAGTGTATGCGCTCCTTCAATTTGACCGTGGAACAAGACCATAGTCATCACCGCAAACACGGCGTTCAAACAGAGGACAAAGAACAGCAGGGCCAGAAATGTCTTCATTATTGTTTATTCAACTTTATCTTTCGGTAACATCATCAACCCTACCAACGCTACAAAGAACACAAAGGTATGAAGTACCATTCCAATCGCAGTCGGACATCCTCCAACCGCAACACCTGGAAACACACTGTTCACGACACGAAAGGTCGTAGGATTTGCAACTAGGAAAAACAGAAGTGCCGAATACAAGGAATACTTGACCTTAAGACCGAATGTCAGAGCCATTTACTACTCTCTGGGTAATTTTCCGAGACCCCAACACTCAATTCACGGACCTCGATAAGTATGTGTATCAATTGGTAGACGATGCAAACATTCTCGCATACCAAACGATGTTAGCCACGACTCAAAAGGGAGAAGCTGAACCCTTCCTTTCAATCGTGCCCTTTATTCAACCCTTTGTTCGAACCGATAACTGTATGTATTATATACGACGATACACCTTATGGCTCAATAAAGAGACATGAGGTTCCAACAGGAATACTTGGCACGACATAGGTCGTCATTTTTCCAATTTCACGACGGGGTGTTGCAGAATCCTTGCAGTATCGCGCAATCGCCTTGTACAAGTCAAATCCATGGTATCGGTCATGTCGGTCTGGGGAGTGTGTTCTAAACAACACTGAAGAACCGTCGGATTGAGCCATCCATTGCTTGAACACAGAGTGAAGTGGATGGGTGTATGGATGCATCGGTCCTTCTGGAAACATATCCCAGAACACAGAGGTTGCAAACCGAGCTAAATCAAAGCTTGGATTGAGAGGAATGCGGTCTTGGGTTTGTATGAAAAACGGCTCAACATTGTATTGTCCTGCCGCTTCATCGTTGGGTTGAAATTGACTGGACATGAAAGTTCGTGGTTCTTTCATTCCAATCAATCGGAGTTGAAAGGCTGCGCGGTCAAAGTCAATGAGTTTCATGATGAATCCGTAGGTGGGAACACGATAGCAGGTTGTATTGTGCTTGTAATACAGGAACTCCTTGTCAGTCGGAACATACATCACATTGTTTCCGTGGAGGTCATTGTGCGTGAATCCAAAGTTTCGTTGAGCGAACGCAAGCGCAAACACAATCTGGGACACCCATGCAGAGTGCTTCTCGGGTTCTGGATGTTGGTCGATTAACTCATAGTAGGTGCCCGTGCATTTTTCCATCACGGTTGTAATCACGGGCACATCCTTGAAACTAGCCCATGCAAACGGTTCATCATCTCCTTCATCGTCTAATCCTTCGTCTTCATCGTCCTCCGAGCAATCACAGGAAGTAATTTCAAACTCGTCGTCATCTTCCTCTTCTTCATCATCGTCTTCATACGATGAATCATCACCTGCATTGCTATTGGTGACTGAACGGGTAGACGGTGTTTCCACACGGTCTGCCTCTACATCTTGAATGCCTAGGATTTCAATTTCTTCTCCTAACTGAACTTCTGCGCGTTGAGACCGAGTATGGGTAAACTCTGCAGTGGGTTCAGCAGTACGAAGTTTTAGTTCAAAGGTCTTTCCGAGATTCTCTGCAAACCAACGGCGTTCCGACAAGTCTTCGTAATCATCCGAGATGTCAATCGTATGTTTGCCTGCAAGACCTACATAGACACCATACACTTTGGGGAAATGGACACATTCGGATTCAGACAATGCAATGGATGCAAGTGCTCCGACATATCCAGCCGTGTGTGGACTTTGAAGTTTCTCGTGCATCGCATCTGCAGCCTCTTTGGGTTTCGGCATTCCAAAGCTTCCATAATCCCCTCGCATCCACTTGAAAGGACTTAAGATCATTGTGGTCTTGCGATGGACTTCCACTGGCTTTCCCTTGACTTGAATATGGGCTTCGTCCACGACTTTCTGTATCTCGTCGATGAGTCGGATTCCATAATCACACAAATTGGAAAGGGCGTCTGTCTTGAACAAAGTCTCCAACGATGGAAAGAAGGGTTGAAGGTATTTAAGGTCCCAAGGAGACCCATCCAGTTTCGGATACTTGTGAAGTCGCATCAAGGCTGCATTGGTTCGAAGGTCCTTGCCCATTGTTCCCCCCTCGGAGAATCAAAACGAAATTGAAACGACACAGCGTCAGGGTTTCAATGTTGCTCTTAACCCTTTATCTCATCTGTATCACTGTGAAAACCCTTGTTGTCTGGAACAACATGACCCCCGAACAGCGCTCTCGTCTCCCATGTCCTGCATAAAATGGTGATACCAAAACAAGATGAACTTTCAACTCCGAAAGTTTAATATGGAGATGATCACGGACCGATGTGAAATCGACAGTCGCAAAAGTCCAATGATTGTCGTGATTGGTAAGAAGGACACAGGGAAGTCCTTTTTGGTTCGCGATATCCTATTCACAACTCAACGCCATTTTCCTGTGGGAACGGTGATCTCCGCCACGGAAGTCGCCAACGAGTTTTTCCAGAACATGGTTCCGTCCAAGTTCATTCACGATAAATATCGTCCAGAAATCGTTCAAAATGTCATTAAGCGTCAAGCAACCCTTAAGACGAAGCGCAACACAGATAAGGCTGCTCGTGGAGGGTCTTCGTCCATCGACCCACGTGCCTTCCTGATTTTAGACGATTGCTTGTACGATGCCAAGTCATGGATCAATGAAGAGTCTACACGATTTGTCTTCATGAACGGTCGTCACATCGATTTAATGACGATTATCACCATGCAGTACCCACTCGGTATTACGCCCAATCTGCGAACTAACGTAGATTTTATCTTCATTTTGCGTGAGAATATCCTGGGGAATCGTAGAAGAATCTACGAGAATTACGCAGGCATGTTTCCAACCTTTGATATGTTCTGTTCCTTTATGGACCAGTGCACGGAGAACTATGAGGGATTGGTCATCTGTAACAATGTATCGTCCAACAAGTTGGAAGACCAGGTGTTCTGGTACAAGGCTTCCGACCATCCACCGTTCAAGTTATGTGATCCATCGTTATGGGTCGACAACCGTCCGTTCCAATCTGCAATGTTGTCTTCGGACGACTACAATCCAATGAATATGAGAAAGAAGAACGAAGGACCGAGTGTGTGGGTCAAAAAGACAGATAGTCGTTAATACTTGAAGAGAGGGCTGCGACGTGTCTTTCTCATCTTCTTCAGTCCACGCTTCTTGGTCTTGCGACCGCCTGTTTTTTGTATTTTTGATGGTACATAAGGTTCAGCATCAGCATTAAGACCACGCTTTGTTCCACGCTTAGTTGGTTCTGTTGATGGAGCCATTGGAATGTCTGCTGGTGCATCCGGTTTCTTGTCTGTGGGCTTCTTTGCGTCAGTAATCTTGGGTAGGTCTTTAGATCCAAAACTTCCGTAGCTAGTCCCTTTAGGTAAACCTGCCAATACCATTTGTTGCCTGATGATTTCTCCTTGAATACCTCTTTCTCGTTGGAGTTTTGCTGCATCCTGAGCATCCATGTATTCAAGAATAGTGTTGTACTGTTTTCCTGCTGCATCTAGAATAGGTTGTCCTATACGCTTAGAATCGTCTTGAAGAACTTGAATGACGGTTTTCTTAGCTTCGGTTGCTCGATATCGCATGACAAGTGATGCCAATAAAAACGCACCTGCAGGAGTTGCTAGATATTCTCCGAGATCCAATGTAGTAAGACCTGCTTGTTGAACAAATGCTCCAACAGCCTTCAAGGATTGTGCCCATGAAGGACTTCTGGCTGCAGCTGTTGAAATCACAACCCGAATGAGAGCACCTATCTTTGCAAAGACTCCAGGATACTTCACTGCAACTGAAAGAGTACTTGCAGCTGCTGCTCCTTTAATAAGGTTAGGAAATTGAATCACAACTTCAGCTGCAGCTGCATCTAGTTCAGAACTAGCCTTATTACCTGAATCAAGAATGTCCTTTGTGATTTTCTTGATTGCTTCTTCAGTTTTTCCGCCACCACGACGCTTTTTCTTTCCACCTTGAGTTTCAGAAACTGCTTTAACTGCATCTCCTATTTCTGCTGAAACCTCTGGATAGTTTTCATCTAACCATGATTGAATCTCACCTACATCTGCGGTTTTGAGTGACCCAAGTGCCGTTATGGCAGCCTCTTCTTCCATTTACTATACTCTCATATTTTACTCTCGTAATGCGCCTTCCGAGGGATGAATGGGCTTGGATGCGTCCTCTAATTGCTTGGCTGCATTCTCCTTCTTTCTACGCTCATTCTCCTCCTTCTGTGCCTTGATCTTGGCTTCACGCTCATCCGCAAAGAAGATCTCCTTGTTCGCCTCGTTCTCCTTGTATCGGCGCATAAGCTCGTTCAACTCCTTCTCGGCATACTGGACCTCGGGCATCAAGTGTTCACTGGGATCCCATGGAAGCCATGTACCAACCTTGCCGATATACAAGTTGTCCTTGGGATACTTGCGCTGTAAGACCTTCGCCATGACTTGTGCCTCCTCAACCGTTGGGAAACTGCGACGTACCTTGACTCCACGAATATTGGTTCGGAACTCGACATTGTTATCAAACTTCTCTTGAAGGTCCTTCTCGTGCTTCAAGAGAAATACCTGCCATTGCTCAGGCACATCGGTCTCGCGAATTTCCTTATCACGCACCTTACCAAACTCCTCTGCGTCTTTCAAGAGGTCATCGATCTTAAGACTGTACTTCTTGGACAAGAACGCCATCAAGTGCTCGAGTCCCTTGACCTTCCAGTCGTAATCCATGAACTTGATGAACTCTTCAAACATGAACTCTTGCTTCTGCTTGATGACCTTCTCGGGGCTGAGGAAGGACACGATGCAATATTTCTGTGTTGGGATCTCTGGGTCTTCGTCTAGGTAATCTACCCTTGAACCGTCGTCTTCGTGTACAGGAAGAGTTTCGCGTCTTGACATCTTTATGTAAACAGGGCGTCTCCTTTGTAAGTTGTTTCTACGCAGAAGACAATGGGTTACGGATATTCCGAAACATTTCTAATTGTGTTCTTGACACACCCTAGCGTCATCATTCCAGACATTGCGATGTTATTGAAGATGGCTCCACAACTCCCTTCCGAACTTGCAGCGCTCGCCAATGTCCCTCCTCAATTGAATGCGCTGTGGCAAGTGTTTTGGTTTTGGGTTCTCAGTCTACCTGGCGAGAAAAGCCCCGGATTTGGGTGGACCATGTATGCCATCTACATCTTTTTCTTGATGCTCTATGCGTACTTATTCGTGAGTTTGCGATTCATGAAGGGAGCATAAACTTTCGGGGTTACAGACAATGTATGAAGGGTGGACTCGCCTTTTGATTGTCTTCTTAACACATCCAGGCGTATTGGTTCCCATTCCGTCGATTGGAATGATGGCATGGATTCGCGGACTCTGGCAAGCAAGTTGGGTGATGGTGATGCATAGTTTTTCAGAGGGCGACAAGAGCTACTTGGCATCCATGGTCTATTGGATTGTTTTTTGTGTCATGGCGTATATCCAAGTGGCAATCGAATTAGCCAAGAGTTAAAAACTTTTCCATTGTAACTAACAAACATGGAGTCAAAGCCGAAGCCCACACCCGCTGGAATTGATATGAGTGATTTGATTATGCGCCTCGTGAAGTACCTCTTGGAAGGTCTTGCCGTCGCGGTTGCAGCCTATGTAATCCCTGGAAAGACCATGCGATGGAATGAGGTCGCCATGATTGCATTGACAGGCACAGCCACCTTCGCCATCCTTGATATCTATGCCCCCTCGGTCGGCTCCTCTGCCCGCCAAGGTGCAGGCTTCGGTATTGGCGCTGGACTCGTTGGATTCCCCGCTTAAACCGGTTGAAGAAGACGCGTCATCGTCGACACGATGGCTACACTCATCACCGAAGCATAATTGTGTTGCGTCACAGACATGATTTGTAATAACACCGAACACACTGGACTCGCAGTCGTCACCAACGAGCGGGCGACTTCTTCCCATGAATGTGGAACACACACCCAATCATACAACTTTGCACTTGCGTAATGAACTCCATAGTTCAACCCAAGTGACAGAGCCGAAGCCTTGAGGACGACCAACGCCATTTTCACTTATCCGTGAAATAGATTGTTAATGGGATACCTCGTGCGTTTCCAAGGAAAGTGGTTCGAGCTCCACCCCAAGCCATATGAACCCGAGCGAATGACGACCGATGTTGCGTGGATTCAGATACGCGAGGGAGTGACGCCCGTCGAAGCCTATCGTCGGTGGTTTGAACGTCAACGCAAACTTTCTCGCCTTCTTCAACAATGAACATCGTCTTACTAGTCTTACTCTTTATCGCTCTCGGCATTCTCGCTTACAAGTTTTGGAAGCCAATGGTTCAGCCTCCCAAGCGTGAAGTGAAACCCAATGAAAGTAACCTGTATTTCTTCTACACCAACTGGTGTGGATTCTCGCAAAAAGCCATGCCTGAATGGGCAAAGCTTGAAGGAAAACTTACAACCGAATCGTATTTCGGCAAGACGCATGTGAACGCCATTCAAGTGGATTGTGAAAAGGACCGAGCCATGTGCACCTTGTACGGAATCCAAGGCTATCCAAGCGTGATACTGGAAACCAAGACAGGACTCATTGACTTTGATAAGAAGGTGACTTACTCGAACTTACTCGGATTTCTTCGTGACTCGCTGGGACAAGAACGCGAGCGTTTGTGAATAGCCTTCATCCAGTAATCGTTTGCGGTCACCGGGTGTGACTTCTTGAATCACATGGACCTTGTCTTCTTTGAACCACAGAGCATTCTTGGATTTCGGAGGACGCCGTTGACCTGCATACAGCTGTTTCGCAAACTCCATAATGTTCCCATCCAAATCGGTTGGATACAAGGATTTGGGCGAATACGACACTACAAAGGTCAAACAGTCTTTGGGTAGGTAATCATCCAGGTAATACATGTATACTCCTCCATCCACATAGACATGGTCATAAATCACCTGCGGCTGAAAGAAGCCAGGAATACAACAGGAAGCCCGTAATGCGGACAACAATGGCACTCGACCCGAGAAAAACACAGGTTTACGACGCGTCAAGTCCGATGCGCCAATATACAATTTTTGTGGTGCGTCGTCAATCACTTTCCCTCGTAAATCCACACCCTGCTTTAAGAACGCATTCACAATGGACTCTTCGACATGGTCCATTTGGAACAATCCACAGCGTTGAACGAGGTTATAGACACATGCAAGTGTGACCTCTTTCACCACCGATTCCAAGTTCATTGAATCTTCAATCATTTGTTCGAGTTGCGGAAGCTTCAAGTTGAACGCCACTGCGGTCGCAATCACCGCTCCAATGGAATACCCGTAAATTCCGTTAGGAAAGGTCAACGACTCTTGATATTCAGATAGTGCTTTCAAACCTCCTACATGAAGGGTGCCTCGCATGCCCCCTCCTCCAAATGCGATGGATGTGAACATTTGTATCTCTTTGTAGTAAGCATGTTGAAAGCTCGTGATGTTTGGGACGAACAAGAGGCACGCAAAGAACAACGAATGGCTGCAATGCGTCCTGTATTAGCCCAGTTGTATGCAAGAGTGCGTAAACAAGCCATTCATGCGCCCAATGCACCCTATGTGGTCTTTGAAATTCCTGCCTATGTCTTCGGCTACCCGTTGTTTCAGTTGTCCGAAGCACGAGAGTATTTGGTGGCTACACTTCAAACCTCGGGCTATTTGGTCTGGGTTGTTGATGAAAAGTATCTCTTCATTTCATGGATGAAGACTGTAGGTCGATCGGCAAACTATCGTCCTCCATTGGTCACTAACTATCGCCCACAAGTGTATGACCCGTCTACATTGAATACAATGCGATGAAATCTTGTAGGATAACAATGAAGTTCTATCAACTGTACTTTTTCGTCTTGAAATTCATCGTCCTGCTTCAAGTCGTGATGATTGCTGCAGGGTTTGAAGTGGAACACAGCCCACTCTTTGCGTTTGTCGACATGCTCTTCAAATTGTCCTTGGGATTGTTCTTGGGCATTTACTTCTGGGTCTTCACACCGAAGGGAATTGATTGGGAAGATGGAATCATTGTCTCCATTGGCGGATTTCTCATCTTACTAGACATTCATTTCGAGCCATTAGTGGGTATCTATGAACTACGCGACAAGACCCTTGCAAAGATACTTTCACTAAAAAATGGATAGTTGTAGTGTAGTGACTCTATCTCCATGGAGTGTAGTCATGATGCCATTGAGATTGACGAAGGAGAACGAGTCTGTACTTGCTGTGGAGTGATTCTAGGAAGTTACATTGATGAAGGTGCAGAATGGCGAATGTATGGAGCTGGAGATGAAGACCCGTCACGAACGGGCACGATTACTTCGGAACTACTTCCGAACTCGTCGTATGGGTCTATGATGATGCGTAAACGAATTCCCAATCAATCCGAAGATGTGAAGACGATTACAAAACTCTCTGCGTGGGCATTCTCGTCCCACGGAGAGCGTTCATGGATGGGTATCTTTGATTCAATTCAATCGGTTGCACTTCGAGCTGGACTGACCAAAGCGATTATTCTTGATGCCTGTGGACTCTACAAGAACGTTGAAGACTCACAAAAGACCCGAGGTGAAACACGACGAGCCTTGATGGCGGCTGCTGTGTTTACTGCGTGTCGTGAGAACAACGCAACCCGAAGTCACGAAGAAGTTGCCGACATGTTCACAGTCAGTATTCGCGCACTCTGTAAAGCCCTGGCAAAGTTTGATAATGGGTCTGCGTCGGTCTTGAATACTCAACTCGGTATTGCAGAGCGTATCTGCGTAGACTTAAACTTATCGGACAAGGACCGAGATACGATTGTCTTGAAACTTCAGCGACTTCCTGAACTGGAACATACACCCAAGACGGTGGTTGCAGGCGTAGTGTGTGTTGTGTTGGGCGGACAACTTCAACGAGTCTCTGAAATCTCGGGTGTGTCTACGATGTCGATTCGCAAGATTGTGGAAAAGTTTAAAGCAATGGGAAGTATGTGATCGAGTATGAAAAGGTAGCAGTACTTCCAGAATTACTAAGAGTGATGTTCGAACTTGAAGTAGTAAGAGCCAATCCCGAACCAGTTGGACCAATTATATTTGTCGAGGTAGTTGTCGTAGGAGAGAACCACATACCGTACGCAAAAGAGGATCCAGTACTTGATTTTGCACAGACCGCGTAGAATCCCGTTCGAACAAGACCAATATTTGAAACGGTAGACCCTGTAATCGTAATACTTGACACATCCGATGCAAAGCCTTTAGAACTACGTGTCAATCCGTTACTGAAATCAAGAACGTTCGCAGAAGCGTCTGTGGCTCTGAAGTTACCGTTCACATCCAATGTGCGGTTACCTGCAGGTGAACTGTTGATGCCAACGTTTCCAGTAAATACAGCGTTTCCAGAGACGTCTAACGTGGTGTAGGTATAACTCGGAGTGAAGACTCCTCCCAAACCAACCCAATTTTTGCTTACGTCTGCAGCAATCGGGATTTGGTTGCGATACCCAATTCGAATTTGATTTGAAGTGGTACCTAAATCAATGTAATGACCGATAAGAACATTACAGTCTCCAGTCGCACTTGTCTCAGTACCGATAAAGATGTTATTTGTACCACCTCCTCCCGAGTTTGCACCGATTGAAATGGTATTGGCGGTATTCGACCCACTTGAACCTGCATACCATCCAATGTAGACTGAATTTGAATCGTTTGAAATGTTACTTGCGGCACCATATCCGAGTGCAGATACATTGAACACACTACGCGTAATATTGTAGGGATTGCCTGCGTTTGAACCCACATACACATTACTGTTGGAGTCTCCGACTGCGGCAGTAAAGACTGAAAGCGTATTGCCCGTGTAGTTGTCGATGTTGGACATCGTCAATCGCGGAACAAAGTTTGTGGTCGTCGTGTCGTAGGTGTAGATGGGCCGGAAGACGTTCGACAGATAGTTCTGGATTCCAGTGGTATTCATTGTATATCATTTAGGTCTTTTCTGTGTATACTATACAACGCAGCCATGTCCTTCACATTGTTCCCCATCAAACCTTCCGAGCAGCACCTGTATGACATGTATAAGAAGTCAGTCGCATCGTTCTGGACACCCGAGGAAATCTCCTTTAGCAAGGACGGTGAGGACTGGGCGAAGTTGACAGACTCCGAGAAGCATTTTGTGACCCATGTGTTAGCATTCTTTGCGGGGTCCGATGGTATCGTCATGGAAAACCTTGTTCGACGATTCCAAGGCGAGGTGGATAGTCAAGTTGTCAAGCTCTTTTACAGTTTCCAGAATGCGATGGAAGGGATTCATTCGGAGACGTACTCCTTGTTGATTGATACCTATGTGAAGAACGAAGAGGAGAAGGCAAAATTGTTTAATGCGATTGAGACCATTCCCTGTATCAAAAAGAAGGCAGACTGGGCATTGGAGTGGATGAATGCAGACAAGAGTTTTGGAACTCGTTTGGCTGCGTTTGCCTGTGTGGAAGGTATCTTCTTCTCGGGTGCGTTCTGTGCCATTTTTTGGTTGAAGAAGCGTGGTCTTTTGCCTGGGTTGACTTTCAGCAATGAGTTGATTTCTCGTGATGAAGGTCTTCACACACAATTTGCGATCGCGTTGTTCCATACACTTGCTAACAAACCCGACCCAGAAGAGATTCGGTCGATTATCACGGGAGCGGTAGTTCTTGAGAAGGAGTTCATTTGTGAGTCTCTTCCATGTGCATTGATTGGCATGAACGCAAAGATGATGAGCCAATACATTGAGTTTGTTGCAGACAGACTTGCCGTACAGTTGGGATTGGACAAACTCTACAAGACTGCAAATCCATTTGATTTCATGGAGTTGATTAGCTTGGAAGGTAAGGCTAACTTCTTCGAGAAGAAGGTGTCTGAATACTCACGACCCATGGACAATGGAGACGCAATCCGATTGGACGACGAAGATTTCTAACGTAAGAGTAATGACGGACGCAGATATTACCATGCTGGGTAACACATTTCCCAAACTCGGGAAGGTCAAGATGGAAACCGTGCTTAAGGTTGATACTGCAATCAATAGCCTGTTAGAGGCTACAAAAGACAGCCCTCTCAACTCAAAAGTCATGGACTTGAAAGCAAAGTTTGAAACACTCTCTTCTGAAATCGTGTATGACAACCCAAGTGGAGGTCGATTGATGACGCGTAAATATTGCAAGAAGACACCCTGTAAGAAGATGGGCTTCACACAACGAGCTTCGTGTCGTCCTTGGAAAAACTGTTACAGAAAGAGTAAGAAATGAAGTATTCCAAACTCTTTGCAATTGTGTTTGTAGTGATCGTATTTGTCTTGTTTTTCATGAATCGACCTGTGCGTGAAAAGGCATGTCCATTGACTCAAGCAGCATTGGATGCAAATGCAGGGGATTGTGTCAAGACTGGAGGGGTTCTTAAAGACGGTGCATGTTCGTGTCCACCTTAACCGAGAGTAGCGTCACAATTTCCACTGGGGTGGATACATCCAGGAGTGTTTGTACCTGGGCACTTCTCGGTGGGTGTAGAACCTTGTGGGCACTTGATGTCGGAGACACTGAACTTCTCCTTTGGACCCATGAATGTTTGAACAATCATTCCAAGTATCATGAAGATCACCACAAGGACGAGTGAATAGACCATAAACTTACCAAGAAACCCCGCAAATGTTGCAGAGTTTGAAGCCGCAAAGACTGCGGTGCCCGCCCATAAACCTTCCATGAATCCTCCTCCTTTCTTGCTCGGCATTTATGTGAAGGCACGAAAAGAGTCTGGTTGGCGTTTAAAGAGTCCACACTTCCTCTGGTGAAGGAATAAATGGAATTTGAACAAGCCGCAATCGCACTGCTCGCATCCATGGTGTTAGTTCTCGCCGGTATGGTAGGTTGGCTCTACTGGCAGCAGACACGCATGTTCCAAAACATGAATAGTATCGTCATGGTCGTTGGCGAACTTGCCTCTCGCCCTACCTTTGTCGCACCTGAAGCCGTCACAGATGAAGAGGTTCAACCCACAACGGAAGAGACGGTGTCTCCACCCATCCCTGACGACGAAGACGACCGAGTCTCTGTCGAAGCCGAGGCCGAGCAAACTGTACAAGCCACACTGGTCGAGGGACCCGACACGGACGACTTGGACGGCAAGACCAAGAAGGAACTCCAAGACATTCTCGTCAAACGCGGTATTCCCTTCAGCAAGGGTGATACTAAACCCGCATTGATTTCGTTGCTTAAAGCAACCGCGTAAGTATAAACAATGAAGATAGTTTCCTTTGATGTAGGAATTCGCAACCTGGCCTATTGCGTAATGGAAGGAACCAGTCGCAGTGATGTAAAAATTGTGGATTGGAACATCATCGATGTCTTGGGTGAAGCCGCAGGGGTTGGAGGTGTACGCTGCCATCGATGTACCACTTCAGCCCGATATGAACATGCTTCGAATGGCACATTTGCATGTGCGAAACATGTTCCGAAAAAGAGAGGTAAGATCATTAAATCTGAAATCAACAAGATGACTCCAAACCAACTCCACGAAGAACTTGCCAAGGAAGGACTGTCGACCGATGCGACCAAGAAGGTAGACCTTGTGAAGTTAATCTATAACCATCGCAAGCAGAACACATGGAAGAAGTGTGTGTCGTCTGCGTTATCGGGTTCGGTGTTAGACCAAGCCCCTGCATTGATTGCGTGTTTGGATAAACGAGCGTCCTCGTGGAAAGACTCGGACTTGGTCGCAGTGGAGAACCAGCCCGAACGACGAATGTATGCAGTTCAAGCCATGCTTCAAATGTATTTCACCATGAAGGGTATCAAGAGTGAAGGTGTTTCTGCGACGCACAAACTCTCCAACATTGTCACCGTAGAGGACTCGGTGGGAACCTACAAGGGGCGTAAGAAGACAGGCATTACACACGCAAAGGAGTTAGTTCCACAGGAGAATCAAGAGCACTTTGCGAAGCATCCCAAGAAGGACGACCTTGCAGATTGCTTTCTTCAAGGGTTGTGGGTGTTAGAACATACGCGTTCAGACTTTCAGAACGACAACCAAACAACTTAATAAGAATGGATACAGACTTACTCGTGAATCCAAAGATGGGAGGCATGGCGGATTTGGAAACCATTGATATTCCAACGATTAACTTTGACGAAATCCCCGCGCCGTCGGAAGCCCCTGCGCCTCGACTGGTTGCGAGCTTTGAGGAAACGGGTCCTATCAAGTTGGATGGACTCGAAAACTTCAACGCCGAACCCTATGCACCCGCACCGCCCAAGCGAATGTCCGAGGAAGCCATTCAGCGAGAGAAATACGAGATTCTGCGAAAGTTTGAGCGTCTCTCCAAGTTAGGCGTTCCGATGCGTAAGCGATTCACCATCGACAGCCCTTTGGACGAGATGAAGATGGAGCTCGATTTCATTCGGCGTGAGAAGTCGATGGATGCGACCATCAAGCAGTTCTCTGAATGGTTTGTGACTGGAATGTCTGCGTTGGAATACGGCAGCAAGCATGTAGCATTCCTTAAAGCGTTCGGACTACAAATGGATGGTCTGTCCGAAGCTGCACAGATGAATGTAGTGGATTTGGAAGATGACTTTGAGGAGCTCTACGACTTGTACGGTGAGAACATGAAGATGCACCCATTGGTACGTATTCCCATGCGAACCTGTATGATGATTTACATGGTCCATTTGACCAACCAAATGACCCGCAAGGCACCGATCCCAAACATCGATGAGATTATGCGACAGAACCCAGACATTGCTCGTCAGTTAGCCTCTGCGGCCATGCAGAATCAATCCCAGACCATGCGTGGTTCCGCACAGGTTCCAATGCCTACACAGCAACAGGCACCCAGTAATCCATTGAGTGGACTGATGAGCTTCATGCAAGGTGCGACCGTCCAAGCACCACCTCCACCCACTTTGAATGTCATTCCCAAACAACCTCCAGAATCCAAACCTATTCAAATTGGAATTGCGAAGAAGAAGGCACCGACTCCTGCTCCCGTCGTCAACCCTGCGGTTCAAATGAAACCACCCGTCAACATTGAAGACTTGTTGAAGGACATCAAGCAAACCATTGTCCCTCCCGCAGGCAATGGTCCTCCACCTCCTGAAAAGGTCAAGAAGGGTTCTGGAAAGGCAGGGTCAACTGGCAAGAATTCAGTCGTAATCAAATTATAAAATGAGCTGTCCGAATGCCAACGCACTGGGCGTTCCTAAACAAGGGTTTCATGCAGCACGACTGGGTCCAATCGCATTGTACGATACACTCGGTACTATTGGGTTAGCAGCACTCACTACCTATTTCTTCAAATTGAACTTTTGGATTTCGCTTGCACTCTGGTTTATTGGAGGTGAAGTCCTACACTATTGGTTTGGAACTCCAACTGCATTCTTACGACTGATTGGATTAGAGCCTAGGTGCGAGTAAACATCGGAGGAATGGAGGGGTCATACGCAGGTTGGTCGACCTTCTTTTCAGACTCCTCTACTTTCTTTTTGTTCTCCATACCTTCACGGTCCTTGTAGGACACGCCTTGAGCAATCGTGATAAAACCCGCTGTCAGCATTAAGGAAGTTACAATATCCTTCGTGCCTACAAAACACACTGCAAAAATGGCAATTCGCCGCAACACAATGTTCCGCTTGTATTCTTCGGGCGTTGTGTTGAACTCGTCAATCAAGTACCGAGACCCAAGGTTCAGTAAAATCAACATAATCCCCAAGAAGAACTTGCTGTTATTGAGAAGGTCAATCATTGTTAAACACTAGCAAAATTCTTATCCTTTCCAGCATAGGACTCAAAGGATTCAGAGATAGGAGGGACTGGAGGCATGGTGTTGGCTAATTCATTCTTGGCCGCCATTGCGCCTGGAGTCGTTCCGCCTGGAGGACCGCCAGAGGATGTGGAAGGAGGAGGAGTCTTTGGGACGCAGGCACCCTTGGAGGAATCCCACATCATGGACTTGTCGTTGCACTCGGGTGCACGAACCTCTGTTCCCTTGGTGCACATCTTCTTGTCGGTTGCATAGATGAACTCGTCGGGGCACTTGTATTCAGCTGCAGTAGGAGGTGCAGCCATTCCAGTCTCATCCAAGAATTCACGAATGGCACCGGATCGGAGGAAAGAGACTAACAATAAGATCGCCACAAGTTGACTGATATACTTCCATGCATAGACTACGGCGCCGAGTGCGACCATCTTTCCGAGGGTGGAGGAGAAGAACTCCTTCATGGCGTAGGGGCAAGGCACCAACGAAACATACGCAATCAACGCTGCGACTGCAATCCATTCATTGCGACCTGATAGCATCATTTATACAAAACCATCATAATTTTCTACCTGTTTCAAAGTAATGGATTACGCCACCTTGGAAGAGGCCTATGGAAGTCCCTTTGGTCAACGACGACCCATTACACATACAAGCTCTGAACAAGATAAGTCCAAACCCGAGTTCACGAGCATTGAGAAGACCTCGGCTGAATCGGTTCGAAAGAATCAGTCATTAGTGGACTCGATTCAAAGCTCCTTGCCGCTCGACCAGAATCCAGCTACCGAGAACTTTGTCGTGCGACAGGAAGCCGCGAAACGAATGATGGGTCGCGAGCATTTCTCGCAGTCACAACCTGCAGGAGTCTATGAAAATGTAGAACAAGCTGAAAAGTTAAACCGTATTCTCCGCTTGATTGAGCAGAACCGTACGGGTTATGAACGTCCTGCAGTTCAGGACATTGCATTGTATGTGTTCACAGGTGTGTTCTTCTTATTCACCTTGGATACCTTTGTAGAACTCGGCAAGTCTATGCGTTAACGCTTACGCGCGGTTAAGGCGTGTTTCAAAGCTGGAAAAGTCATCAAATCCGTTGTCAAGATATTCAATCTCAAAAGTGAAGACATTGTCATTGCCTGCTCCAAACGTGATGGGTGCATTGTTTGAAGTTGTCGCTGGATTGACAGAAGTGCCTGTGAGTGTGACAGTTGCGGGGTGGTATCGCAGTGTTACATGAAGACGGTCGAGTCGTCCAATGGGAGGTGTAAACCGTGTTTGATTGGGTTCATCGACCAAGTCATTGTAGAAGATTGTAAAGGTATTGTTCGTGCTGCCCGATGTGATGTTTGGATTGTTAATCTTAGCAAACCAATTATCGACATATCCTGAACGATTGGCACCCGTTGCAGTTTCATCACACTTATTGAGTCCTTCCAGCTCAAGTAATACATAGTTATCCGTGAATCCAGTCGAGGCAGGGGCTTCGATGTTTGCAGACTTCAAACGGAGTGAAACCACATTCTCGTAAACTCGGGGTAGGTAGACGACATAATCACCTGGGTCAGACAATGCGGCACCCCCATTCACCTTGACGAACTTGGTCGTGTCGCGGTCACGCGAATCAATCATCAAGGTTTTCTTTACCGTTCGTAATTGACGGCCTGGTTGACTCTGTCTTACAATCACTCCATTATGGTCGAACTGCATTATTAGTTGTTCCGAGATGTTTTGGCAAGGTCGGCATCCGCAGTTCTCCACGTTTTTCCATGCAACACAAAGGAATGAACTCGTGCCATACCCCACGCTTGGGCGGATGCGCCAGGACGATGACCCGTTCTCCACGCAGCCATTCCACGGTCGTAGACGGTTTGTAAGGTTTTGACGGGAACACCAGTTGCCTTTGAAATCTCGGGTAACGACTTCACACCTGGATACTTTGCGTGAAATCGAGAGGAGTACGAAGACTTACGGGTCTTGACTCCTTTGTCCGACTTGAATGGAACATACGCTTTGGGGTCTTTCCAACTCATCTTGGTTCTCCGTGTCGCAGAGCGTTTCCTCTGTAGGTTTTGTTTACGAGTCAATCCTCGATAGTATTTAAGAGGCCAGTACATTGTTGATACGCGTTAAAATATGGCTTTGGAATAAATGGGAGATTCTGCGAGTACCGATGAGACGATGAAGAACATTCACTGGACGGAGATGCTAGAAGAGTATTTCGCGTCCACGGGCGAGAAGTCCCATTGCTTGTCGTGGTGTCACAAGCGTGCGGAACAGATTTTCAGCACACGGAAAACATGGATTGACTTGCCTGTGATTATCATTAGTGGTGTCACCGGTTTCTTATCTGCAGGTTCCCCTTCGTTGTTTACCGATGCAAAGTTGGCGTCCATTTCATTGGGTGTTGCGTCCTTGTTCGTATCCGTCTTGAACACTGCAGGGTCGTATTATGGCTGGGCTAAACGAGCGGAGGGACATCGTATTTCGGCCATCCATTATGCGCGTTTGTATCGTGCCATCACCGTGGAACTCGCACTTCCTCGTGAAGAGCGTATGCAACCTCACGACTTTTTGAAGTATGTCAAGGACCAATATGACCGACTCCAAGAAATCAGTCCACTCCTTCCAACGGAAGTCATCACTGAGTTCCAACATAAGTTTGCCAACGAAAAGGAGATCTCGAAGCCCGAGGAAGCCAATGGATTGGAGAAGATTACTGTGTATCATGGAGACGAAGCTGCTGGTGAACCATCCTCTGCACGCACACCGCAGTTCAAGCTTCGTACACCGAAGTTCAGCACACCGAAAGAGGATACGACGATCCACATGAAAAATCCAATGCTTGCTGGACTTAAAACCGCGTTACCCGCAGCAGCGATGGCAGCCGCAGTTCCAACCATCCTTCAATCCGTGATTCAACCTAGGGAGCCCCAGACCCAGCAGCAGGTCGCACCTGAGGTGGCTGCGCTTGCAGGAATGGCAGCAGTGGCGATGGCTTCGGATGTGTTGACGGAAGAGAAGAAGGAGGAAGAGACATCTTTGTAATCGTGTAATTCCTCTTCTTATAGAGTCCGTTCCGTTCTTGGAACTGACGCCTAAACTGCGGGTCCACAATGTCTAGAATGAGTGGATGCACAGTTCGAGCAGACTTCTCGACTCGCAAGATGCGTCCTACAATCTGATCGATGTCTGGACGCGGTGTGGCCATTAACAAGGTGTTCAAGGTAGGGACATCAAATCCTTCCTTGCACATCGCATAGGTCGCAATCAAGACTCGTTTCGTAGAACAGAACTCAGCACGCTTATCCGATTTCACAGTTTGGGAGAGAATCGCAGACTGGGCTTGTATCGGTTCGGATAAGGCTGCTAACAAGTCTTTGGTATGTTGAACTCGGTCGGTCAACACCAACACTTGCCGTTCAGGTGATTCTTCCAGGATATCTTGGAGAATCTCTGCGAGCCATTGAGTGCGTCCAACCTCTTCGGTCAACTTGTTAATCATCAAGGTCGTGAACATCACGCCTTGTGTGTTATAAATGATTTCATTGAACTTGGGGTCGTCGTTCTGATATTCATACACTTCCACTTGAATGGAGGTATCGCTGCTATCGGTTGTCTTGCTTTCGTATAAGAGGGGTCCAAGAAACATATGAGCCACAAACATCAATCCATCCTTACGCGTCGGTGTTGCGGAGAGACCCAGCATATACCGACTCGTTACTTTGGGGAGAGCTTGAACGAAGACCTCGGACGCAATGTGGTGACACTCGTCAACAATCACCAATCCGAGACTCTTGAAGGTCGAAATCGGAATTTCCTTCATGGACAATGTTTGAAGCATCGCAATCACTATGTCGAAACCTTCCACTTCACAGAACTCTCCTTGAATTCGCCCAATACGCGCGTGAGGGAGAAAGCTTTTTACGCGGTCCACCCATTGGTCTCGCAAGAACGAGTTGTGAACGATGACGAGAGTGGGGACACGAAGTTGAGAGGCGATATACAGAGCACAGACGGTCTTGCCTCCACCTGTATGCAAACTCAAGATTCCATCATGGGGAGTGGGTTTCAAGAACGCATTGACGACGGGTTCTTGAACGGGTCGTAGACTTCCTGTAAAGGTCCAGTAGCGTGCGTCGGTTTCTGGGACGTCACGTGTACTTTCCGTTGGAGGTCCAAAGGTTTCAATTCCAAAGTGTTTCGGGAGATACAGAGCATCTTCAACTTCCTTGTAGACTTTGTATCGGGGTACTGCATTCTTGTTGGCCACAAAGACCGAGGGAATGTACGGTTTCACAGTCAATGTCTTGCGGAGAGGTTCCACATCCACATTGGCTTTTAAGACTCTATATCCGTTGAGAGTCAACATTGCCTGTATTAAATTTATTCAGAGGTGATTCGTTTTTGCTTGATGTCCGCACGCAAGGCGAATCGGATGGTGTTCAAAATAACCCCTCGGACATTGCAGTTGATGTTTGCGACTGCATACAGGATGTTCGGGTGAATGGCAGTTGAGACCTGAACCTCTTCGAAGGGCTCGTGGTCATAGGAAAGACTCTGGAGAATATCCCCTATGAAATCCAAGATTTTAGACTCGTCCGTTGTGAATGTGCGAGCCATTTTGAGCTCGGGGGTTGAGTAGGTCACATTAAACAAGTTAGCGTGTTGTAGATTGTGTTGGATGATAATCTTATCATCGTCGGAGGAAGTCTTACCTGTTCGCGTTAAGTGTAGAGTAGCAATATACATAGACATCTTTGATACTATCTGTCCTCCATTCTTTAAATCGAACGCTCTGGGTCATCGGTTTGCTGCGGCTGTTCGTGGTCACGCCCATCATTTCCAGGCATGCCTACATAATCTCCATAGTCCCCATTGTCGACTCCACGCGGTCCTTCTTCACCTTGTTCGAAGACATCGCTTGGTTGACCTACACCTGTGTCTTCTTCTTGTGTAATATGTTCGTCTCGATAGACCTCTTCACGCAATCGTTCGGCTTCACGCGCAAACTCTTCGCGGTCTGCACGGCTAATCACATACGGTGCCAATCCAATACGCAATAAGTCTTGAAGCACTTCGCGTTCTGCGTCGGAACGCTGGGCCATGCGTTGAACGAACTTCATACGCTCGGTTGCCACCAATCGGTTCACACTGGCTTTCTCTTCCTTGTAGTCCGCAGTCAAGGTATACAACGCCACATCTTTGGTTCGCAGTTCTTCCAGCTTGGTTCGTTTACCTGGATCACTCTGAACTTCTGCGAGGGTTTCAGCCAATAAGCCACGCGACATATCTCGTAACATCGAGGCACTCTCCTGGGTATTGACTGTGCGAACAGGTTCATTCAACAAGAACAAGTCTGAAATACGAGACGCAATCGCCAAGTTGGTTAAGGGTGCATCCCGAATCGGAATACGAGTTTGATTTCCACGCTCTTTTGCAAGTCGGCTACGAATCTCCTCTTTGGTCATTGGAGCAGGTGCAACACGAGTGGACACTGAAGGAGGCACTGCAATTGCATTCCGAGCAGTGCGGATTCCACTTCGTAATTGAACGGTAAACTGAACGGTTTGTGTAGGTCGTCCAGAAGTCCAAATGGGTCGAGCGGAAGGACATTCCACGAAACTCTGAATGACTCCGAGTTCCTTGGGAGGTGCAAACACTGGAATCAAGGTCTTGGGCTGTTCAACGGGTGGAGGGTTTTCAGCATAGAACGCTCGGGCAATTGCAAGTAATGCAGGCACAGGCGATGGAAGCTTCTCCAGTCCTTTCAAGAGAGGGCTTTTCAGTGAGAGTAAAGCAGTGACTGCAGTCTTGACTTCACCAGGTTTATTCAGCACGGCACGAATGGTCTGTTGAGCGGGACCCTTGAAGGAAGTGGGAAACGATTCGAAAGTCTTACGAATGACCATCAACAAGGTATCCACAATCGAGTTCTCTTCGGGTGTGTCTGCATCACGAGGATATCCAGTGAGCTTCAAAGGTTTCGTTCCAAAGGACCGACGAGGAATCAAGGTCGGAACATGGGTTTGAAGCAACAACGCAGCCGTTGCAATTCCAGTAATGCCTCGGAACTTATTGAGTTGGTCTGCACTTCCTTTACTGAATTGAACCCCTGCAATGGTGCGTCCGAATTTCAATAAGGGTTCCAACTTATTGGCCGTTGGAAGTACTTGAAGTACTGTAAGCAACAACAGCAACATATCATCATGTGCGTTGTCGTCCAAGAACAGAGGTCGTAACGAGTTCAATCCAGTCGTGAAACTACGAACTCCTTCACCGTGGAAGACCGTTTCATCGAAGGCTTCAGCCCGTCGAATGACAAAGCCATCTTCGTCAAACTGAACTTGGTCTACAAACACATCGGTATTGATGTGTTCACCGCAAAACTTGCAGACACGGAATCCATCGACTTTTGCAGTCCAAGTCTCGTAGAACTTATGCCGATCGTCCGCAAGATCACCACCCAAAATGGAGAGGGTATGTGCGCAACAGACAAACAGTGTATCGGTGTCTGAATAGATGTTCTGGGTAAAGGTGGTCGCACGCAGAATCTCGTGAATGTCTCGTAGCTTGTCTTCCGCAAAGCGTCGTGGGTCATTGAGGATTGCCAACACTTCGGCACGACGAATTGAATCGGGTCGTTGAGGTGTTTTAGGAGACAAGTCTTTCTTCTCTTTCACACCTCCAATCGGTCGAATCCCTTCAAGTTCACGAAGATACGTCTTCTTCAATGTATCACTGGTCGTTTCAGCCCAGGGTAATCGGTTCAGGTATCCTGCTTTGGCTCGTTCTTGACGAATGAATTCGAGTGGAACGCATTGCAACACAGTTCCAGTGCGTCGTGCAACACCTGAAATCAAAAACTGTTGGAATGACTTTCCTTCGAGTTTGCATTCTTCAAGTGTAGTGGCTGGATAGGCTGCCATGGGTAAATCGATACCTGGAATGGACTCAACACTTCCATTATCGATCACTTTGGACCGCAACAGTTGAGGCACAAGTCCACCACCGTCCAATTGATTCATCAACCACAAACCAAGTGAAACACCTGGGTCGTAGGTTGACTTATAGGTTTCAAGGATTGAGTCAGGAGGCACGATTTGACTGGTTTTAGGAAGTTCAATGGGTTCCGCAGGAGGTGCTTCGTTAATGGTCTCCACAGGTGGGAACTTGGATTTCCATGTAGACCATGGAATGTCTCGCAACTGAACATCGTAGAGCTTCAAATACGGCGTGGCTTCAATGAATGGATTCTTGGTCACGGGCACACCATGCGTCAAGATTGCGTCCAACGATGGAACGACATCGTTCAAAGGAGCAGTGGATTCAACGAACGAGGCTTCACGAGACATCAAAAATGGGTGGTCTGGAAATGGGTTGGGAATGTCCATTGGACGCTTGTCCAAGTAATATCCCACAAACGGCACAATGTCTTGCGTTCCTTCCACAGGCACCTTCACAATATCAATGGTCTTGTCTTCGTGATGCTGTGTTCGAATCATCGTGTATTCAGGTAAGACACGCCATTGACCTTCACCGTTTGCCGCCACAAACGTGGTCGGTTCTTCAACTCGATACGGCACTCCTTCCGAAGTGTCTTGATAGGGTCTAGGTAACGCTGCAAGCAATCGAGGATAGAATCCAGGCAATCGCGTGTTCTCGAACAACGGACTGAACTGAGACTTCCAATCGTATGCTTTGTAGGAGTTGTCCGCATAGACTGGGTGAATCCAATCGAATCGCTTACGATAACTGGGTTCTCGAAGCGTGTATTCTTCAGGTAATGCCAAGACATACTGACGATACAAGTCTTGGAGACGATCAATCTCTTTACGGACCTCCTCTCGTTGAAATCGCGTCACTCGACCTCGAGGCATCAGCTTTTCATAGGCATCTGTGGTCTGTTCAGTCAACGTGAAAAAGCGAACCTTTTCAGGGCGTTGGAGGGTTTCATCAAACTCAATGTCTTCCAAGATCTGGTAGTCACTGGGTTCAAAGTTAAAGTATTCCATTATACTGACTTAAGAACATTCTCACACAGAGACGACGCTTGTTTGTGAAAGTAGTCCACGACTGCTTCGGGTGTAGAGGTAGTTGTGTAGAACCGAACTGAAAGGACAGGAGTCAATGGATGTCCTATATCCATTGCGACATGTTCAGCAAGTTGCGACTGATACATGATTTCTTGAACAAGTGCACCTAACGTATAGGATTCATTTGGAGATTCCATGCGATACCATCCTTCCTGTTCACGAAGTACAGGAAGTTTCACAAACTCATTGATCTTTTCTTGGTAGATCTCTATGGCTTTCTTGACGAGATCTACCGCAGGGTAAGTTCCGATACTCTCTACACTAAAGTCGAACCAATCCGGTCGTCCGTTTGCGTCACGATGGAAGCAGCGTTGGATATGGAAGTTGTCGAACATTTGGGCAGCATCACGTTGGGCGATTGGATCATCGCCTGCTTGTGCGACAAAGGTATCTCGATCGATCTTTGCACGGTCTGGGTCAATGTGATTTTTGAAGGTGGATACACAGACCTCTGAAGATTTAATAGGAGCAATTGTAAGTGTAGCTTTGATATGAAGTGCTTCACCAGGTTTCAATTGCATGAACATCAAAGGTGTTCCTAGGTCGCGGTCTTTGAGAAGAATATCTCCTCGAGGACCCACGGTCGCAAAGTCATCGGTCGTAATTTCACGTGATTCAGTTTCTGCAGCAGTACGAAGTTCAAGTTGAGTATCACGAATCACTGCAACTTCATCGGCACGAACATTGACGGGTAGCATCGAGACGCGGTGTTGAAGCATTTCATGAGTCATTGAAGTTGTATTCTCTAGAATTTGGATATTGGTTATACCAACTGCCGGAATCTCCGACAATAAGATGCGCCGAAGCCCATTCACAAATGAAACAGGAATAGTCTTCAGTTCAGCATCGAGGCGAAAGCCATTCAACGAGGTTCTTAAGTTCTCCATGTTTATCTTTACTGTTCGTTATTGTCTTTCCGTTTTTTATCGGAGACACGAGCAATGAACAATCAGCCAGTGTTGTTTGCAAGTACTCGGTGTCCCAATAGCGCAAAGATTTTGGAAACCTTGAAGGCACTCAACAAGGATACACTCTGTCGAATTCTCTACATTGACAGTTATCAACGCAACCAGCTTCCCTCCTTTCTCAAGAGCGTTCCAACCTTGTACATTCCCGATTCCAAAGAGGTCTATGTAGGTAAGGACATCTACGCCTACATTTCCAAGCCAGTCACTGCACGACGTGAAGTACCGGTTCAACAGCAAAGCTCGACGGGCGGCGTGACCCAAGGCGCACCCGCTGCCGGCGGAGAGTATGCACCCTGGTCCTTTGAAGGAAAGGGAAGTATGTCTGACACATATTCCAGTTGGACCAATAGTGGCTCCTTCATGGAGAGTGACCAATTACGATATACCTTTTTAGGGGGTGCACCCACTGCACCAACGGCTCCCGAGCCCCAGACAAAGCAAAGTTACGATGGAGCCAAACAGGGACGCAACGATGACCTTGCCGCGCGGATGGAACAGATGAAAAAGGCTCGCGAGAGTGAGTTTAAAGGGATATCTCGTCAATAAAACAATGTCCAAAAAGATCTATCTCGATGCCTTCTTCAATCAGTACGAGGATTTCCTGACTCAGTTGAAAACGGTGTTTCCAGAGGACCCAGATTGGAAGGTCTATTTGTCGGGCTTGGCGATTTTCCGACGCACAAATCCAACCATGATAGTCCAAAAGACATGGATGTATGTATCAAAATTCCAAGATGTCATTGAGAAGCGAGATGAGACCTTTTTTATGGAACGAGATTACTCTGACCTTTCTGAAGGGGAGCCGATTGAGCAAACCGTTCAGAAGCTTAAGAATATGTGGTCGACCTTATCTCCCGAGAACAAACAGATTGTTTGGGAGTTCGTAGGTAATATTACAAAGTTGGCAAAGGTGTGTAGTGAGTAGTGTCTGAAAAACCATACAAGTCATCGCGTGTTAAGGTTGAGAGTTCATGAACCGCTTGTTCGGGGTTCTCAAAATTGCGAAACAAAATCTGATTGACTTCCGCAGGAGTCCATTTATAATCCAAGGATGGGTCCGGTGGAAGTGTATACTCATTCTCGTAGAACGACTGAATCATCTCTTGCAGAATCGACTGCGAACACTTCTTGAAGTTCACAATCATATCAATGCGTCCAGGACGAATCAACGCCTTATCAATGCGTTCAGGGAAGTTGGTCGTGATAATCAAAATACGACCATTGGCTTCCAAGGTTCCATCGAGCAAGTTCAACAAAAAGGACAAGTCAATCACTTCCTTTTCATCTTCTTTGCGTCCCAAGAACAACTCCTCTTCGGTTTGTTTTGCAGGTGTAGGTCGTTTCCATTCTCTACGTAAGACCGTATCTCCCATCGCATCAATGTCTTCAATCACATAGAGACGCTCGGACACAGGAATCGTATACTTTTCCGTATTGGTTCCGTTATACACATGGAGTTCATCGTTGAAGAATAAGTGTTGAAGCTGTGCCTTGGTCTTGATTTCAGACAACTGGACATTCACAATGTGTCTGCGTCCTTCATTCGCAATCGCCTTGACGGAACTTGTCTTTCCAGTTCCAGGTGGACCGTGAAACATGAACCCTAATGTATACGGAATACCTCGTTGATCATACCATGCACGCTCTTCAAGAAAGAACTTGGTTCGATGTTCGACTTGTTTGCGGTCTTCGTAGAACACATTGTCGAAGGTTCGATTGGTCGTGAACTTGGATTTGGTATACAGCAAGTGGCTATTGGGTAGTGGATTCTGTGTTGTTCCTTTGACTTTGGTTTGAACGACTTGGTCAAAGTAGTAACGGTGACTTCCAAGTTTATTTGCCATGCGTCGCTCGTAATCTGCGTTGCAGTTGTCTACGAACAATTGAAGGTGCTGTACATCATGATGTAAACAGTACAGCTTGAACTTGATGTGTTCCAACGCTCCATCTCCATGTTTCAAGTCCAAGAGTTCAAAGTAGACATCATTGTCTAAACACACAGGCTCGAACTCGTGAGGCAAGTAATCGTGCTGCGTAACCGCTAACAACGACTTCATTGCGGGGAGCGTGGTCACATAATGAACGACTGCATCCATACGAGATTGATACATGGTCTGCGTTTGCACGCGATTGTTTTGTGTAGTAGTGGAGACACCTCGTTCACAGGTAATCGTTGCGCGTGCAGTATTGGCTCGACTACGAAGACAACAGGTAGCTCTCACCCAATTCGACCAAGTTGGAAAGGTTTTAGTGGCAATCTCAAACAGGTTCATCGCCATCAGATTGGTGAGTGGACTTTTAGAAACCCCCATACTCAACATCATCTGGGTTCGAAGTATATCATTCATTGATTGTCTATTGGATTTCAGTGTGAAGATAGGAACGCACCAAAGGTGTTGACATTCCCTCCTGGAGTCATTTCCTTGGTAACCAGATGGTCGAGTGTTGTAATGTTGGTATGCACGGGTTTGGTACGCTTCAATCGTAATTCCTTGGAGGCTTTGTCTACGGTCTCTTGGGACAACGCTACGAACTTCTTTACATCTCGAACGGGTCCTTGGACATTCATGGTTGGAACATACAATCGTAAAGGCGGTAACTGAACCGCTACCATGTCTTCGGACGAAGAGGTGTATTCTCGAAACTGCTTGATGTCCAACGGACCTCCAAACATTCGTAAGGTTGAACGAGGGGGTGCTTGGGTCAGTTCGCGAGTTGAATACAAGGCACGATATAAGTCTGCAAGCAATGCATGTCGAGTCCATCGAGTTACATCGGATAACGCAGGGTCTGCATACAAATAGGCCATTCCACATTCAGGTGAACAGAAATGACCTTCGCAGGTATACATGTTCTCATAGGCATCATACGCAATGGGTAAAATGGAGGCAGTCCAATTAAAGGTGTGACAACACCAGAAACATACAGTGTTTGAACTGTACGTAGGACTGCGTGTTCGTGTTAGAATGTCCTTCATCGTATCCGTATTAAATCGCTCGGACACTTGCGAGGTTTCGACTGCATTGAGAATCTCTGAATATTCAGTGCTTCCATTTGCAGGTTGTGGAACGTCTTCTTCAACGGGAAGCTTCAATGAAAAGATGACCGGAGCTTCGGGGAGTTTCTTAGGAGGCATTCTTTCTTAAATGAATGTCTCTTCACTTAAAGTCCCAGACAAAAACGGAAGTCAGCACTCCTTCTTGCTTGTTCGTACCCCCCAAGATGAGTAAAGACATTTCAACAGCCTATCAAAAGAAGACGCATCGTGAGCACATTCTCTCGCTTCCCGATACCTACATCGGCAGCATCGCAAACGCTGAAGAATCCGTGTTCTTGCGAGACGGAGAGTCTTTCACCCAACAAACCATTACCCTTAATCCTGGCTTCTACAAGCTCATTGACGAACTCCTGGTCAACGCACACGACCAAGTTGTGCGACTCCGCACACGAAACTCTACAAACCCTGTGAAGAAGATTACCATTTCCGCAGATCCAACCCACTTCTACATTGAGAACGATGGCGAACCGATTGATGTCGTTCAGCATCCAGAACATAAGGTCTGGGTTCCTCAAATGATCTTCGCAGAACTACTGACTTCGACCAACTACGATGCCTCTGAGAAGAAGCTAGTGGGTGGTAAGAACGGCTACGGCGTCAAGCTCGTAAACATCTTCGCCAAGCACATGGAGGTCATGATTGTCGACGCTGAACGCAAGCTGTCGTATCAACAGCGCTACTCCAACAACATGATCCGAATCAACGAACCCACCGTGAAACCAAGCAAGAGCAAGTCCTCCGTCGCAGTCAAGTGGGAACCAGACTTTGAACGCTTCGGAATGAAAGAGATTACACCCGATATGCTGCGTCTGATTGAACGACGCGTATGGGACCTTGCGATGACCGTAGGAAAAGACACCAAGGTGGTGTGGAATGGAGAGACCTTGAAGTGTAAGAACTTGGTTGAGTACGCCAAGTCGTATGGCTGCGACCCAGTCGTGTACGAATCACCCAATGACCGATGGCACATTGCAATCGGACAAGCCGAAGACGGAGCCTACAATCAGTCCTTCGTGAACGGCATCTGGACCTCCAAAGGCGGAACGCATGTGGATGCACTCGTGAGCCAAATTACCAATCACATTGTCGAGTATCTGGAAACCAAGAAGAAGACCAAAGTCAAGCCCAGTCTAGTACGAGAGCAACTCGCAGTGTTCTGTGTGAGTTTGATTGAGAACCCTAGCTTCACTTCACAGACCAAAGAGACACTGACGACCAAGGCCTCTGCATTCGGCTCCAGTCCCAAGTTGTCCGACGATACATTGAAGAAGATTGTGACCAAGCTTGGAATCGTAGAGAAGATTCTCGAAGCACAAGCTGTCAAGGACTCCAAGGACAATACCAAGACCGATGGTAAGAAACAATCCAGAATCACAGGCATTCCCAAGCTAGACGATGCAGTCTACGCAGGTACAGCACAGTCTGCCAAGTGCACCTTGATTCTCACCGAAGGCGATTCGGCTAAAGCGATGGCTCTCTCGGGTCTGTCGCAGGAACAACGCAAACTCTATGGCGTCTACCCGCTCAAGGGTAAGGTGTTGAATGTGAAGGACACCTCGGACGCCAAGGTAGAACATACCAAGGAGATTGCCGAGTTGAAGAAGATTCTAGGTCTTCAGTCTGGTAAGAAATACGAATCCACCGCAGAGCTGCGGTATGGAAGCATCATGATTATGACGGACCAGGACTACGATGGTTCGCACATTCGAGGCTTGCTTATCAACCTCTTCCACGAGCTCTGGCATGAACTCATTGCCATCCCAGGGTTCTTGACCTACATGGCTACACCCATCGTGAAGGCAGTCAAGGGAACCACTGTGAAGAACTTCTACAGCCAATACGAATACGAAGAGTGGAGAAAGACCGATGCCTCCAAAGGCTTCAAGGTCAAGTATTACAAGGGATTGGGCACTTCGACACGCGACGAAGCCAAAGACTACTTTGCGAAACCACAAGCAGTTCGGTTCGACTTTACACAAGGCTCGGATGAAGCCATTGACCTCGCATTCAACAAGCAGCGTGCAGATGACCGCAAGACTTGGTTACAAAGTTATGATAAGACTGCATTGGTGCCTGCGGGACTTCAAGTGCCCTACACAGACTTTATCCACAAGGACCTCATTCACTTCTCCAACTACAATCTGGAACGAGCCATTCCCAGTATGATGGACGGACTCAAAGTGTCTCAACGCAAGATCCTCTACGCTGCGTTCAAGCGTAACTTGACTTCAGAGATTCGTGTAGCCCAGTTTGCGGGCTATGTCTCGGAGCACAGCGGATACCACCATGGTGAAGCGTCATTGAACGAAGCCATCATCGGAATGGCCCAGGACTTTATGGGCGCGAACAACCTTCCGTGGCTTGTACCACAGGGACAGTTCGGTACACGCATTCAAGGCGGCAAAGACTCTGCGTCGCCTAGGTACATTCACACCTACCTTCAATCGGTCGTGAAGAAACTGGTCCCGTCCGAAGACTTCCCAGTGCTGACCTATCGAGACGACGACGGTCTTCCCGTCGAACCAGACTTCTATGCTCCTGTTCTCCCGATGTTGTTGGTGAACGGCTCTCGTGGTATCGGCACTGGATACTCGACTTCCATTCCAGGATACAATCCCAAGGAGTTGAAGGAGATGCTGATTGCGTGGTTGAAGGGACAAGCGGATGCACTGAACCGCACACTCAAACCCTACTTCAAGGGATTCAAGGGAACGGTCTCGGACGACGGAGTACTACAAGGTGTCTACACCAAACAGAAGGACGAGTTTATCGTCACAGAGCTTCCGCCTGGAACCTGGACCCAAGACTACCGCGAGTGGTTGGAGAAACAACTCGCAGAGGGAGCTGTCAAAGACTTTGTCGATACTTCGACCGATACCGACATCCACATTCGTATCAAGGGAATGGATGAAGCTGTGCTCGTCAAGTCGTTGACGGATAAGGTGAAGACCACCAACATGCACGCATTCAACTCCAAGGGTGTCATCACCAAGTATGACAGTCCCAACGCAATCCTCAAAGAGTTCGCAGAGGTCCGTCTAGCGTTGTATGAGACACGCAGACAGCACCAGTTGAAGGCACTCCACGACGAGATGCCGTATCATGTGAATGTCGTGAAGTTCATTGAAGACCAAGTCAAGGATACACCAACACTTGTGTTGAAGAAGAAGACCCGTGCTGAATGCGATACGATGTTCCAAACGGCTGAATATACGTCCATTGATGGATACGAGTACCTTCTCAAACTACCCGTCAGCAGCTTTACTGCAGAACAAATCGCCAAACATGAAGCACAACTTGCTGCACTCCGAGCCGAACATGTGCGGTTGGAATCCCTTCGTCCTGCGGAGATGTGGCTTATGGATTTGGCTGCTGTATAAACAATGAGCGATTACGCATCCATTATGATGCGAGAACAAGCGGATGCTCGTAGGGTCTACAACTATGACCCACGCGAGCGTTTTTTACAGACTCAAGCACCCAGTCGTATGGTTGAAACCTTTAATTCAACACGACCTGATGCAAACTCGCAAGTGCCTGAATCAGAGGGTGATGTAGGGTCACGATTAGATGCTTCGTCCGTCCAAGATGCGCCTGCGACACGAAGCACGAAGAAGTACATCATTATGGATTCATCTCAACGTGACTGGGTGAAACAACCGAATCCGTATACCAATCTTGTCTTCACGTTTGGAAGTCAAAGCTTACAAGCCACCAATCCAATCGTCTACACTAACAATGCATTTGTTCCCACCTTTGCAGCGGAACAATCGAACAATAATCCACCGATTGTTGGAGCTCCGAATACACGCGGATGGACGTTATCCACTGGCGCTTCCAACGTGTTCTACAAAGCATACAATCCAAACCTTCCCAAGGGTATTCCTGTGGGAACGGATACAGGTTATCTCATTCAACCGTCTGGATTTGGATTTGGAAGTTCTACCAATGCAACCAATGTAGCTTCCATTCGTCTTGTGCGTGCTGTGTTGCCACAACGTCAGTTTTTGAGTATTCCCATTGACCCATCGTCAAGTGGTACGGATGCATCGACCAGTCAGTTCATCCAATCCAATCTCGTGGGTAAACCCTATTCGACCTTCTCAACCTATCCGTATTTGCTGTTCAACCTCAACGAGTTCTATGGACAGTATGTTGGAGGCAATGAATCCATTCGTAGGTCCTTCTCGGTCATGACCCAGCGACAGCGTCAACAAACGAATTTCCAAACGGATGTCGGTGTTCAGCAATACGATTATGAACCGTGGGGACAAGAAGCACTTGAACTTCAAAGTCCGATTACCACTTTGAAGCAGTTGGCAGTGACTGTGACCGACCCAGTCGGTACAACCTTTTCACAGAACGATACATTGACGGTTTCATTAATTCAAGCCACCGAGAACAAGATGTATTTGAAATGCTTCACAGGTTCCTATCAGTATTTCAGTAGTAATGAACTGCGTATTGGAGACCGTGTAACCTTTTATTCCAATACGATTGTCGACATGTTGAAGTCACCCATTCTTGCAGTCTTGGCAACGGATAAAACATCCTTTGTCTCCGCATTGGCAAATACGACCTTTCCAGTGCTTCAATTGCTGGACTATGTGAAGAACGTCAATGGTATCTACGTTCCTCGTGATGCATCAAGTCAACGTACCGATCCCTATGTGTCGTCGTATAACGGTTTCATTCTTCCAAACTTTGTAACCATTGACCAAGACGGTTATGCAGCACCTACCTATCCAGGATCGATTGATTCTGGAACTTCGAACGTATTAGAACCTACCGTGTTAGCGGGTTCGAACATGCCCTTTTTGAATACCACTCTTCAACCGGTGTATACCTTGGAACTTGAAACCATTGAACCCGATACATCGAAAATCGGCGGGAAGATTGTCGTGCCTCGTTAACAAAGATGTCGTGGATCTCTAGCTTTCCATGGGCAAGTAGCCTCGCTGACTTTTATACCAAGACCGCAATTCCAGATGCTCCTAAACACACAGGTCGTCTTCCCTTATCGGATCAAGAATCGCGCATGTCAGTTCCTCCTGCAGTGTTGTTTGCGCCTGAACCGGGTATGGCGTCCTCGGTCGTGAAGGAACGTATTCACTTTCGTCACAGCTCCACAACCTTGAACGAGCAGTTCTTCAGTCCCGAGAATGTAAACTACCTTCAAGACGAGATTCGCACAACCGTTCGTCAGATGGTTCGAGCCGACATTGACCGACAAAGTGAAGTGGACTTGATGTTAGTGATGCGCAGTTACTACCTTCAATACGCCGAGAACAATGCAATGAACACAGAGTTGGAGCTTCGAACCTTGAATGAACGCGTTGTCAATTTTTGTGCCAACCGCATTGCTGTGGAAGTGGAAGCCTACCGACACTACCGCAAGGACATTCTAGACTTCCCTGCACCCATTGCACGGCCCATGGATACGCAAATCTATGGAACCCGTACAGGTGAACTCAAAAGCTTTTTCTAAAATGGATGTAGAGAGAGCTAAGACTAGACCTTACCATGATTGCAGGCGTCGTTCACTTAACGAGTAAAACCAAGTATGGTATGACTTCACGAAATGTACCGATGTATCTCTTTAGACCTTTGAATCCCAAGCAACCTCTCTTTATTGTAGGATGTTCACAGCCCAACCTGTATGTGAACCTTCTCGCACTTGTTGAACCGATGGATATGACTCAACGCATTCCACGAGGAAACATCGTTCAAGTCCTTGGACCCTGTGGCGACTGGAACGTTGAACGAAAAGCCATTCAATGGACTCATCGTCCACACAAACCTCCCAAGATTGAAGGCGCCTTGAAACTCCCCAGCGAAAAGGGACGCCTGGATTTACGAGGCTTTCAAACCTTACATGTAGATCCTCCTGGATGCGTGGATGTAGACGATTGCATTACCTTCTTGGAGAACGGCTTTGTAGTCACCATTGCCGATGTCGGTGCGTGGGTAGCTGCCAATCCAGCCCTTGAAGCCTTTGCAAGCCAAGGTGAAACCCTCTATGAAGGCGGACGAGCCGTTCGACCTCTGTTTCCGATTGAATTGTCTGAAGGCACCTTCTCCTTGTTGCCCGGTGAAGATCGATTTGGAGTGTCGATTGTCTACGAGAACGGAAAGGCACCCTATTGGACCCGTTCGATTGTCCGTGTCACTGAATCGTATACGTATGACGATGTAGCCGATATGCGTGAACTCAAATTAGCTGCACAGTGTGCTAAGGGAAAAATCCTAGGCGATGATCCACATGAATGGATTGAAGCCTTGATGGTGAGTTACAATGCCTTCATGGCAGAAGAACTCATCGCTCGTTCGAAAGGATTGTTTCGAGGTCATTCTGAACCCAATGCTGAACGCATGCAGAACTATCAACGCGTATGTCCCGAAGCGTCACGACTGGCTGAATCGGCTGCAGTCTATCAGTCGTTCACAGACCGCACACCTCATTGGGGATTGGACTTGGAAGCCTACGCACACACAACCTCACCCATTCGTCGTTGGGCGGACGTCCACAATCAGATGGTCTTACTTGGATTAGACCCACCGGAACCTACCGAGAGTTTGAACGCTCTCAACAAGGCAACCAAGAAATACGAACGAGACTTGTTCTTCTTAACCCAGCTTCAAACTCCACGAGTGATGGTGGGAACCGTGCTGGAAGTCTTGGCGGAAAAAAGCAAGGTGTGGGTGACCGATTGGCAACGCACGGTCACCGTTCGCACAACCGAGTTTGAAGTTGGAACGCAGGTTGTGTTAGATTACTATCTCGATATGAATCAGCCTACCTGGAAGACTCGTATGGTGATTCGAGCTACACGCGCAGATACAAGCTGTCCGGAATTACAATCCCTCGTACCAGCACCTCTTTAACACCTTTCATCGTTTCCAACATTGGCAAGTCTGCGCTCATGGTTGCAAGAATCGTCCACTCTTCTGCAATGTTTGCAAGCTTCAAGATCGCACGCACAGCCGTTCCTGCATCAATCTCGTAGCGCTGACACAACTCTCCTAAATCACCGTCGTTCATCCATTCAAACATGAAGTCTGACCAGTAGAAGAGTGGTTCAGGTTCCAAGAACTGGGCTAATTTTGCAATGAGTTCATTCGATGAACAGGAATGAAGTTCTTGATCCATAAACAGCTTGGACATCACAAGAGGATCACCCTCATTGATTTCTGCAGCCATCTTGCCTAGGACCGTTAACTTTCCGTCCTCGACATACCCTCCATCTTCCAAGGCTCTTAACCAAAGTTCAATCGGTCGAGACACATTGGAGACTTGTTCAATCTGGTTGTCGAGTGTATCCAGTTTGGCTTGGAGTTGAACGCGTGTCTGATGGTTTTTCCACAATCGGTCCCAGTTTGGACCCATATGTCGGTTTTTCCATCCCTCCAAGGTTCGTTGAAGCTCCTTTCGTGCTGCATTGACACTGATTTTGAACACTTGTTCCAGCTGCCATCGCACTTCACAGTCTGGATGGGATTCAGGCATGCTTTCAATCAATGCGGTTCGTTCTCGTTCAAGAGACTTCAAGAGTACTTGTGCTTGTTGGTGGTAATACGAACTGGACAGAATGTCTTTCCATTGAAGGCGTCCGGACTGCAAGGATTTGAGAATGAAGTCCACTCCAAAGTCCATTTGAGAATTGATGGTCGCTTGTCGTCCAGTCATCATTTGCTCTACCGACAAAGCATCTTCGGGTTCATGGTCTGGAAGGTAGTAGACAATGCCTTGTGTATCCTTACCACGCCGTCCTGCACGTCCAGCCATCTGAATGTATTCGTCCGTTCGTAACATTCGCAGTCCATTCGTAAGGTCATCGTATTTGCGATAGGAGGTGAAGACCACCGTCTTCGTAGGCATATTGATTCCCACTGCAAAGGTCTCGGTCGCAAACAACACTCGCACTAGTCCTCGTCCAAAGAGGATTTCTACGATTTCTTTGAGGACGGGTAAGAGACCACTGTGGTGATAGGCAATGCCTTTCAGAAGTAATCCTTCGAGTTCGTAGTATTGTGGCAGTGTCTTCAAGTCTGGGTATCGATGGAGATGGAAGTTGAGGATGTGTTTGATTGCAGCCGAATCCGAGGAATCCACGAGAGAAGTGGTGATTTTGCTTGCATACTGAACACAGTTCTTGCGTGAGAAGATGAAGAAGAGAGCTGGAAGGAGTTGAGTGTCTTCCAGCTTTGAAATGTGTTCGTTCAACTGATACACGAAGGAATGACTACGCTGGTCTTTGGCAACTGCAGGTTGTCCCTCTTCACGTGCTCGAACGGCTTCACGCTGTTTACGCAGTTCATTGCGTTGGGTTTGAAGTCCACGAAGGTATGCTTCATAGACTCGTCGATTGAAGACATTGTCGGGTCCCATCACAAGGTCGTCTCCCACTTTGTGATACAGAGGAACCACTCGGTGTGTGGTGGAAATCAAGTTCATTGGAACACCTTTGAGTTCAGCAAGCCACTTCGCAAAGGGTTCAGGGTTGTCGATGGTCGCAGACAACAAGACAAGTCGAATGGAAGGAGGTAAGAGAATGAAACACTCTTCCCAGACTTTACCACGATTTGGGTCGTTGATGTAATGGACTTCATCAAACACGATTGCATCCACATCGTCCAAGGATAAGGACGCTGTAATGCCGAGTGATTCGGTGGAGGAGCCTTGTTTGTAGAGAAGGTTTCGTAGGATTTCAGTGGTTAAGACCACAATGTCGGATTGAGGTGCGAACTTGATATCACCCGTCATGATGCCTACACTGGGATACATCTGTTTGAGGTCGTGGAATTTCTGGTTGGTTAAGGATTTGATGGGGGTGGTGTAGAAGACGCGCTTACCTTTCTTCAAGGAATGCCAGATTTGGTATTCGCCTACCAAAGTCTTGCCTGAACCTGTCTTTGCGGTCACTAATACATTCTCTTCACGCCCAATAGCGTTAATTGCTCTAGTCTGAAAGTCGTCGAGTGGAAAGGTGTAGGGATGTTCTGCCATGATACTACATGTCAAAATGCGCGTAGGTTCGTCCGTTTTTGGGGACTATTTCCTAGAGGCAGTGTAATGGGTTTATACGAGTTTCGTGATAAGGTCTTTTTGGACTACAAAGGTCATTGGTTCTTATGGGAATCTGCATGGGACCAATTTCGTCCAATTTCGTCCATTGTGTGGACTGGAACCAACTTCCATATTCACGATGAAGCCTATTGCAGTGACCCAACTGACTCACTCTACGGATACGGAAGTGACTCCATGCGTCAACTCTGTGAATTGCTCCATGGGTTTCATGAAGGTACGCCCGTCAAAGTCACCACATTGCCGATGGGGACTGAATGGTTTCGTGACCGATTTGTATCCTTGTCTCCCTGTGCGCCTCGTGATGCTTCTTCATGGAAACGCATGGTCCAAGGCAAAGGGCGCACGTGCAGAAAAGCACCTCGCGGTAAGAAGTTTACAAGACGAACTTTGAATAAGACTAAATGAGAGTCAATATCATCGGAAACCACAAGAAGACCACAGGTGTCTCGCAAGATGTCTTTGTGCTTCATGGTATGTTGGTCCATGTGTTTGGAAAGGAAACCCAAATCCGACACATTCCACACTTCTATCCTCAATGTCCCGAAGGCGAAGTGAACATCTTCATTGAAGTTATCAACCCTTCGTTGTTCATGTATGCGTCCAAGAACATTTGGATTCCCAATCCTGAATGGACCTACAAGTCATGGAAGCCGTATCTGTCGATGGTCGATGAAGTGTGGGTGAAGACACAGGAAGGAATGGAGTTACTGGAAGGTAACAAGCTCTATACGGGCTGGACTTCCATTGATAAGACCATGCCCGAAGTCAAGCACTTCAACAAGGCAATCGTTCCCACAGGCAAAAACATCTGGCGCAATCCTCGTCCTATCATTCAAGCCTATTTGGGTCTCCAAAAGCAGAAACCCGAAGTCTTTGCTAACTTGCCTGAACTTCATGTCGTCCACTCACCCGACGCAGTGCCGTTACCACCGTTACCTGAATCCTTGGCCTCTAAGGTCATTCTACATTCAGAAGTGATGTCCGAAGAGAGTTACGATGCGTTAATGAAAGAGTGTGGATTGTGTATTTGTATGTCCGCAGCCGAAGGGTTTGGCCACGCAGTCAATGAAGCCATGTCCGCTGGATGTATCTTGATGCTCAGTCCAATCGATGCATTCGAAGAACTTGCACCCAAGGATTCCTTATGGGTCTCTGAACTCAAACGAACCCTTCACCCACAGTGCTATGGAAGTCTCTTTGATATTGATGTTCGTTCACTTGCCGAGACACTCGAACAGTATACGCAGATATCCGACTACAATCGTACACGAATGTCCCAAGCCTCTCGTGACTTGTATGAATCTCGTCATGCGGACTTCGTTCAACGATTCAAGGGCATTCTTACACAGAGTTTGTCTGGAATCCCTGAGTATTCATTACAAGAGCGTCTACCGAAAGAAGACACCTTACCCAAAGTGTCTGTGGTGACGATTACACGCGACCGACGAGCATTTATGCCACTTGCAAAGTACTGCTTCTTGGCACAAGGATATCCCGAAGACAAATTGGAATGGGTCATTGTGGATGACGGAAAAGACCAAATCAAGGACTTGGTGTCAGACCTACCGAATGTGAAGTATGTCTTGGTCGATGAACCGATGACAATCGGTGCGAAGCGTAATCTAGGTGTTGAAAAGGCTTCACATGATATGCTGGTGATGATGGACGATGATGATGTGTATCCGAACCACAGCTTGGTGACTCGTGTGGCGTTTATGCTCGCAGAACCCAAGAAGTCATGCGTCTTCTCGACCACGATTCCGTGCTACGACATTCACGATAAAAAGAGCTTTATGAATGTTCCTCCAAACACACTCCCGATGCGTGAGCGTGTGTCCGAAGCGACCTTGGCATTCACACGAGCATTTTGGGAGGAGCAGAAGTTTCCAGATGAACAGATTGCAGAAGGCGGCGCATTTATCCGCGGTCGCGAACAGATGTGCCGTGAAGTGTCTCCACAGGACGTGATTGTGAGTTTAGTGCATTCAAAAAATACATCGAGTCGTAAAGCTCCATCAGGTGAAGCAAACGGATGTCATTATGGATTTAGTGATGAGTTGTTTACGCTCGTCACGGAGATCGGAGAGCGACTTTAAAAGAGTCGGAGGCCGCGGGACTTGCGTCTTCGGCGACCACCCGTTGCAACGCCTGTTTCAGCGTCCTCTTCCTTGATCGCCTCACCGATCATTCCAGCCTTCATCTCTGCGCCAGGAACTAACTCGGGTTCTTCGCCACCCTTCATCAAGTGGGCCTTCTTGGCTCGGCGAGTCAAAGCTGCCTTCTTGCCAGAAGTCTTGAGGCCAGCCTTCTTGAGAAGCTTCTTCAAAGTCTTAACGGGGACACCGCGGCGCTTGGCACCGCCCTTCATGGAATCGGAAACACCTGAAAGAGGAAGAGGAGATAGCATTTTATTTATTGAACGATACAATTTTCCGCGACGACCGCCTCCCGCAAGTGGCAAGGATCCAGTTTTACGCAGGGACCTACGAACTTGTTGCATATCGTACGCACCTTCATTGGATCCTGTAACAGGGTTCGCTTCGACTCGATTCATTGTTTAGTTATTAGATTTTACCTTCTTTTTGCGACCTCCGAACATATATCCATACGATGGAGTAGCTCTTTTAATTTCATCAGTCCTCTTTTGCGTGGCTGCGTTCTGAATCTTTGTGGCTTCAGCCACTGCTCGAGTGTCATTGATCTTCTTGATTTCTCGGGCTTTGTCCGCATTGTATACATCTTGTTTGTCTTGGGGTAAGGCGCCATGTTTTCCGAGCATCTCGGTCATGGTTAACCCACTTCCTAGTAGCTTCGCTTTCTTGGCGCGACGAGTCAAGGTTGCCTTCTTACCAGACACTTTGAGTCCAGCTTTCTTAAGAAGTTTCTTCAGGGTTTTAACTTTAGTTCCGCTCATTTTAACTATTCACAGATATTTCACTACGCCGTACAGGTCAGACATGGCTCGACGGTGAATTGTTGAGCCTTGGCAACTGCCTTGGTTCGTAAGTAATAACACCCCGTCTTCAATCCCTTCTTCCATGCATAAAAGTGCATGGACGAAATCTTGGAATAGGACGGCTCTGCGACGAATAGGTTGAGACTCTGCGATTGGCAAATGAACGGAGCTCGGTCGGCGGCTAGGTTAATCAATGTCTTCATTGGAATCTCCCATGAAGTCTTGTAGAGGTCACGCACTTCTTGTGGAATAGCTTGGATACCTTGAATCGACCCATTCTGTGCAATGATTTGGGAACGAATCTCCGAGTTCCACAACCCTAACGAGACCAGTCGGTCTACAAGGTATTCGTTAATCACCACAAACTCTCCTGCAAGGACTCTGCGTGTATACAAATTGCTAGTGAACGGTTCAATACATTCATTGTTACCGAGGATTTGAGACGTGGATGCAGTCGGCATAGGAGCGACCAAGAGAGAATTACGCAGTCCATGTGTATCGACTTTGCTCTTCAATTCAGTCCAGTTCAAGTAGGGTGTTTGTGTGGGCTCTTGTCCCCACAAATCAAATTGAAGCTTGCCTTCCGATGCAGGTGAACCTTTGAATGTTGAATAGGCACCAATGGGTGTGTAATGATTTGCAGCTCCCAAGTCTTCGGATGCAATCTCCATACTTGCTTCGACGGCTGCAAAGTAGATGTTCTCGAAGATCTCACGATTGAGTTGAGTGGCTTGTTCGGACGTCCATGGAATCGACATCAACGCAAACACATCTGCAAGTCCTTGGACACCTAGACCGACTGGACGATGACGCTTAGGAAGTACGAGTTTCAGGAGTTGGGTAGAAGTTCTTATCAATCACAATGTCTAGATTTCGCACCAGGATTCGAGTATATTTGCGCAGCCCAGCAAAATCAAACTTGCCGTCGTCAACGAACCGAGGGAGAGCAAGAGAACCGAGGTTGCAGACAGCGGTTTCGGTGGGGCTGGTGAACTCAATAATTTCCGTGCATAGGTTTGATGAGCGGATAGTTCCGAGGTTTCGTTGATTGGACTTGGAGTTGGCTGCGTCTTTGTAGCAGAGATAGGGGGCTCCGGTTTGGATTTGGGAGTCCAAGATGGTTTGCCAGAGTTTTTTGGCCGGTATTTGTCGACGGAACTTTCCGGCAGCTTCATAAGACTCGTAGAGGGTTTTGAACTTGTCGCCCCAGACGTCTGCGAGACCCGGGCACTCGGCGGGACACATGAGGGACCAGAGTCCGTCCGATTCAACTCGTTCCATAAACAAGTCTGGAATCCACAATCCGTAGAACAAGTCGCGGGCACGTTCTTCTTCAGCTCCTGTGTTGAGTTTAAGGCGGAGGAAATCTTCGATATCCGCATGCCAAGGTTCGAGATACATCGCAAAGGACCCATTTCGCTTACCTCCTTGATTTACATACTTTGCCGTGTCATTAAACACTTTTAACATAGGAACGAGTCCAGTGGATTTTCCATTGGTGCCTTGGATATGCGAATCCTTGGCACGAATGTCGTGTAACGCCAAACCAATGCCTCCAGCCCACTTAGAGATTTGGGCGCAATCTCCCAAGGTCTTGTAGATACCCTTAATCGAATCCTCTTCCATCGTCAACAAGAAGCACGACGACAATTGAGGATGACGTGTACCTGAGTTGAAGAGAGTAGGCGTTGCGTGAATGAAGTATCCAAGCGACAAGGCATCGTAGGTTTCCTTGACACGAGTGAGATGCATAGTACTGTATTCAAAACAACCGTGAAGTTGAAGAGCCACACGCATCCACATATGTTGAGGTCGTTCACACGCCTTACCATCTCGAGTGCGTAACAAGTATCCCTTCTCCAACGTCTTGAATCCAAAGTAGTTGAAGTTAAAGTCACGAGTGTAATCGATCATGGCTTCAAGTTCCTTGGGGTATTCCGTCAAGTCCCACACATAGTCTTCCGACACCAAGGAATCCTTTGCAAGTCGGTCTACACACTCTTTGAGAGTGGAGGGTGTTAACTTTTGATGGTTATCAATCACAATGCGTGCTGCAAGCTTACCGTAATTCGGGTGATTGCGTGCCTGCATCATTGCACAGGTTTCCGCTGCAAATTCATCCAACTCTGAAGTCTTGATACCGTCTGCGATTTGAGAGCAAACCTTTTGTGCGACTAAATCCGTATTGACATGGTCGAGTCCCTTGGCGAGTCGTTGGAGTCTTTGAAGAATTTGGTCGAAGCTAACAGGTTCACGAGTGCCGTCGCGCTTTGTTACGTAAATATGGTTAGACATGGCTGATACTCTATTGACGGACATTACCTGTAAATAAGGTTTACAGAATAGTAGAGAAAATCAAATAAAATGGATCTCGATGAACTCATGAACAAGTACGGAAGTGATAAGACACGAAATGGATACGTACCCATGTATCATTCCTTTCTAAAGCACTTGCGTTCAAAGCCCATCGACTTGTTGGAAGTTGGAATCGGTACCATGATTCCAGGCGCACCTTCATCCATGGTCGGGTATTCTCTTCCAGGGTATGCCCCTGGCGGATCACTTCGTGCGTGGAGGGATTACTTTCCAAAAGGCGAGATCATAGGTGTCGATATCCAACAGGATACCCAGTTTGTAGAAGAGCGAATCCAAACGTTTCTAGCCGATTCATCGAGCAAGGAACAGTTAGATAATGTGTTAGGAAGTCGCATGTTTGATGTGATTATTGACGATGGTTTGCATTACGATGAAGTCCAAGTCAAGACCATGCAAAACTTGTGGTCGCGCGTTCGTCCAGGAGGGTATTACATTATTGAAGATGTCACTGAATGGAGTCGTATTCCTACCCAATTTCGTAATCACATTGAATCGATTCTAGGAAACGATGGGTTTTTCTTCTTAACTGAAAAGAAGAACTTTCTCATCGCAAGTCGTAAGGCTTAAAACAATCCGAGAGCACCATCAGTCTTACAACTGGGGTACGGCGGTCCATCTTTGAACGTCTCTTTAGGTGGAGGCTTTACAGTCTCTGTAACCATTCCAAAGACTTTTCCAATCATCACCATTGAGAAAAAGATGATGATTAACACGATGATAATGATAAGCATAAACAGGTTTAATAGGCCTGAAAACGGCTCGGTTACGGATTGAACTGGGTCCATATCCATGATTAGTTTGTTTCTATACGCGGGACAATGTGCATGGACTCCAACTCTTGCGTGAAGAGCGCCATGGAATATGGCATTTCAACTGTATCGCGAGAGGTATCAATGCGTCCTTGCTCCTTGTCGAACTCTAAGGTAGCACCATCCGAGCGTTCCATGAAACTCTCGCGAATGAACTTCGACATACCGTGCGCAATCAATCCATCACGCTCCATTTCCCCAATACGCATTCCACCTTCATTGGACCTGCCTTGAGTCGGTTGATGCGTCAACAAGGTCTTTGGACCTGTATCACGATAGTTAATCTTGTCTTCGACCATCTGCTTGAGCCGTTGGTAATAGATAGGACCCATGAAAATATCCGCATCCATTTGTTCACCCGTCATGCCGTTATACAAGACTTCATGGCTGTAGGGTTCAAAGCCTAGTTTCATCAAGGCAGTTTTCAAGTCAGGAACACGATTGTCTACGCTGAAGGGAGTTGCATCCACAAACGCTCCCAATTCAATTCCAAGACGATTCGTACCGGCTTCCAAGAACTGTCCGACGGTCATACGCGTAGGAATACCGTGAGGATTGAAAATCAAGTCTGGGCGAATACCACGCGCTGTGAACGGCATATCTCCTTCGTCCATGATTTGACCGACGGTGCCTTTCTGTGAATGACGACTCGACATCTTATCACCGACCACAGGGAATCGGTCTTCCACAATACGAATCTTTACACCTTTGAGCCCAATCATCTTATCGCCTGCAGGTACCAAGATTGTATATTGATACACTGCATCGACTCGTCCAACTTGACCTCGTTTCGGTTCTACCGATGCATCGCGGTATCCTGTGACGGTTCCCGTTGGACTTGTAATCGGCGATAACATCCCTAGCAAAATCGTATCAGGAGTGACTTTTGAATTCACACGAATGATACCGTTCTCGTCCAACAGTTCATAGTTGAAACCCTCTTTGCGTTTTACATCACGTTTCAATGGATTCGCAATCTCTGTATGGGTTTCAAGTCCGAGGTCCAACATCTCTTCTGCGTGGTCGTAGCTGTGATAATACATGGTCTGATACATTCCGCGTCGGAGTGAGCCGCCATTCAGTATCATTGAGTCTTCTTGGTTATGACCTCCGTACATCGTGATGGCAACCAAGGCGTTTTCACCATACGGCAAGCAACCTCCACGACCCATCATCTGTTCGTACAACCAAGTTTGAGACATGGGCTTTTGAGGCAAGACCAAGAACTCTCCAATCGTATCGAACCGTTTCATGTAGTTCGTATGATACCACGCTGCCGCAGACTTCTGCTGTTGAATACTGAACACAGAACGCGGGCCTGGATTGTGATTGGAATACGGCACCATATTCGCAAGTGCAGACAAGTTGAACGACATATGGATTTCAGACGGAAGGGTAGAATGATACGGAGTCATTGAAATGCGGACTGAATCCGATTCATAGGCGTCCATGTAGTCCAAGTGATTGGTAATGTCTTTCCAGGACTTGGTGGCTCGAATCATATCCGCAGAGGTTCCCTCGCGATACACGGGACGAATGGGACGACCTGCGTCGCAATACACTTTATATTCGTTGTTGAGTCGCATCCACGATAAGGACACAGACGGAGCAAACTTTCCAGTTCGTCGTGCCGTCAGCATCAACTTATGCAAGACTTCTGTGTTACCAATACACACTGCCCACAAGTCGGAGTTAATGTAAATCTTGGTCCATTCAGGTTTCCAAGTGGAAGGATGAATGTCTTGGACTTCACGAATCAATCCAGTCTCTCGTAAGAGTTGCTTAAGAATGTCGGAGGGAAACGCAGTGGAGATTTGTGCTAGAATCGCCAAGGACTTCTTGTACCCAATGTCGGAGCCGTCGGGTGAATCCACAGGACACATCAACCCAAATTGAGACGCATACAATCTGCGAGGAGGCGCAGTGCTAGTCGATTTATCAATTTGAAGGTCGGTCTTTCGCAAGTGGTGAATGGCAGATAAATACGAGACTCGCATCAGTTCTTGCGAGATACCCATACGTCCACCCCACGCACCCTTGAAGGATTTGGATAACTCGTTCAACATCGTCCATCCACGCCAGTATCGTCCAATGGTTTCAGGTTCAATCAGATTCGCCAAGTTCTTTTCACGATAGGTGTTTGGATTGAACGTATTGGTTCGGTCAAGACGCAACAACATCTCCTTGCCGTTCTCTCGGTATATGCGACGGAACTCGTCAAAGACCAATACACCCGAAGTCTTGAATCGTTTGAACTGGAAACTGTCTCGGTCCGAAGGCGCACGACGACCGATTTCTACATCCAACGCCATCTTCAACATTTGTCCCAGCATATACGCCTTACGACGGAAGAGCGCACCCGTATCGTCGGTTGAACCCTCCACATGTGAAAACAGAGACTCGTGTAAGGCTTGAACGAGTTCGAATCGTGACTTGCTTCGTGTGAACTCGGACAGAATCGATAAATCCGTCTGGTCCAACTTTGCAAGGAACTTGTCGTGACTCAACACCAACTGGTAGACGATTTCATCATACGCCGTTCGGTCTTTATCGGGAACACCTGCGAGTACCGTATCATACAAGTCTCGGTCCGAAGTCACACCCAAGGCACGAAACAAACTCAACAAGGGAATGGGTTGGGAAAAGCCACGCACATTCATCATCGCTAATCGATTGTCGCGTCCATAGTTTCCATTACTTGCTTCGGGATTCAAGGTCTCGGACGGAATGGTTAAGAAGTGTGAATACGGACCTCGTACACCATCCTCTGAAAAGGTCTTGATACCCACATAGGTTTCAGTGACTTCTTCATACACCACATCTGCGTCTTCCTTCACATCTTCAAAAGTAATCGGTTCATCGGATTGAACCAATCGTGCCTTGGTTCCCTTTGGGGCTTTGCGTTTGCGTGACCCTGCATAGAACATGTTATCTCCCAACAGCTCTTGGGTCAACAAGACTTTCTCCGCTCCGTCAATGATGAAATAGCCTCCCAACTCGAACTTGCATTCTCCAATCTCATAGTTCGGCAAGCCTGTTAAGTAGCACAAACGACTGCGTAACATCAGAGGAATCTTACCAATCAACACATCCGAGAACGAACGCGTTTGGGTCGTCTTGTCTGGAAAGGTGTATTCAGCTTCAATGTCCGCATACAAACTCAACGCATAGGTTCGGTTATCCAGACGGCATGCGTGCGGTACAAGTGCGCTTCCATCCTCTTCGGTGGGTGATTGATATCGAATCTTGGAACCGTCTTTGCCTCCAATGTAGACTCGCACAAATCGGTCACCCGGCACTTGTAATTCGAACGGGTTGCTGTTGCGAATATAGGTGGGAATGCCTACATCCAACAAATCGTTGAAGGAATCCACATGATGTTGAATCAGTGGAAACTTTGCATTGTCAAACAGCGTCTTCAAGACATGTCGTGGGACATCCATTATCTTGTCTATCAGTAAGCATTTTCTAGACTACTACGAAGACAGAGTATGTGGAGTGAAACACGCCGTCCCGAAGTATTGGAGCGAGTCATCGGACATTCCGATGTGAAACGGACTCTTCATTCCTATTTTCAATCCCCTGCGTCTCGTACTTTACTTTTGTACGGTCCTCCTGGTATTGGGAAGACCACTCTAGCTCTCGCAGCCACGCGTTCCTATGGCTACGAAGCCTTGGAAATCAACGCAAGCCGTTCCTTGCGTAGTTTTGGAGATGTCGAGACACTGATTCAATCCTGTCGACATTCACGCAGTATTTCTTCGATGATACGTGGAGACAACTCTCCTCTCTGTTTAGTGTTGGATGAGATTGATGGGTCGGACCCACATGCACAGCGAAAACTTGTGGAGTGGATGATAGGTCCAGACCGCAAGATACCGATAGTGATGACATGTAATGAAGTGCCTCGTATCATGAAGCAAAAAGAGGCGATTGAATTAGTTCGATGTTATCCACCAAGTGCGACGGACTTGATTGGGTTGTTCCCAGACCAAGATGTTCCGAAACTTGCAAAGCGTTTCAAGCACGATGTGCGTCGGATACTGCAGTTCCTACAATATGGGGATTCGGATGTCCTGCCGTCGGGGTCGGCTCCTTCGGAATGCTCTCCCGAAGTTTCGCATATTCTCCATCAACGAATGTGGACCGAAACAGACCCCATGGTACTGGCCAACGTGTGCGAAACACCATCTTCCCATTGACTTCATTGATCATACGACCCTTAAAGACTTGTGGACTCGTGTGAATCATGGATTTATCGACCGTGTTTCGAGAATGACCCATCACTACAATAGTCTTTTCTGCGGGGACTTGAACCATGATTGCAGTCCACTGGTTGGTAAAGATCAATTCTTCTCCACGACTGGAGTCGGGAAACGAATGACTCTCTGCATAGCGTCTGCGAATGGTATACGTTGCAGCAGTTCCGTGGTGTTCATGAAAGGGACCCACTTCCATCAGTGCATTCTCTTTGGTCAACAACACATACATGTGTGAAGAAGCTGCAATGTCTGCAGTGGGAGTGGAACGAAGACCTTCAACACCTGCTTGAATACGTTCAGGTGGATAATAATCATCATCGTCCCAGAAGACAATCATTTCAGCACCCATTGAAAGTGCGAGTTGCATACAGTGATTTCGCAACCAACCAATGCTTTTAGGTTCAGTGATTGTATGATACTCGACCAAGGGATGGGTTGCACTTGGAGACCAATCGTATTGGGGTAAGGTTGAATTATCAACTACAATCCATGCGTGTGGACGAATCGTTTGGGCATCCATACAGGCTTTGGAAAACTCCCAACTCCATCGTCTATTCTTCGTCGGAGTGCACACTACTATCATTCTCTGATTGACGGGGTACAGGGTTTAAATCTCGTATATCGTGACGACAGACTGGGCAATGAGTGTTGATGGAGAACCACTGGCTAATGCATTGGGCGTGGAATGCATGCCCACAGACTCGAAGACGAGTGGCTGCGGTTACAGGCTCTTGACAAATCGCACAATTGTAATCAAACATCATTGCGTTCGTCTCAACTCCTGCTAGAATTTGCTCTCGTGTTGGAACCACCGGTACAGGTTCTAGAAAGGTTGGATTGCCGCTCAAATCAAACATATTCAATGGAATGTTCACGGTGAACCGAGTGTTTCTAGGTCTGTTTTGAAGCACAAGTCCATACAGAACCGCAAGGGCACTTGACGTGTTTTGAAGATGAGCGGCAACCACATGGTTACGCGTAGGTGCATCTAAAAATCGAACAATGTTGAAAAACGCTCGGTCTGTTTCGGTAAGGTCTCGAATTGCAGTCAGTACGGTATACTCTTCATCGTCCATACCCTTTCATGGCAGGCCACACGAAAATCACTCTCCAGTATACAAATGAGCACACCTTCCACTGAAACACCAGCTGTAGAAGCAAAGGTCGTAACACCCTCGTCTGGATTCTGGGCAATTTTGGGCGGCGTTGCGATTCTTCCTATTTTGTTTTTGATTTTCTTTCATTCCGGCGCTGCGTACCTCTCCTACCAAAAATATGGAAGCTTCCTGTGGGCCGCACTAGACTTCTTCTTTGCGTATTTCTACTACCCATATTATGCATTCTTCTTATCGAAGGATGTTCCACCACCACAATCTATCATAGGTGGACGCAGACTTAAACGCCGCGTGTAACAAACCCATCCATCGGTCCACGAGTATGTTTCCGAAGGAGTTTCGTCAACAAAGGTGACCCCATAAACATCAAGCTATCCAACTGCTTCTCTTTCTTCGTAAGCAAGGCTCGTGTCGCTTCCTCTTCATCTCCATTGTGCTTTTCCAACAGCTCTTCGTACATCGTCGTGTAGCTGGGTCGACGCGGTGGAACATAGCCTTCCAATTGAGTAATACACAACGCAAACAACTGTGCAACTGGATTCTGAATTTGATTGGTAATGTAGAACGAGGCGTCAGGTGTCAGTCCGTGTTCGCGGACATACCCGACTTCTTCAATTCGGTCTCCTTGCTTTCCCTTATGCTTGTTCTCTGCTACAAACACGAACTGGAGACGGTCACCTACTTTAGGGGCTGTGCCTGCGTCACGAGACTCCATTCGGTCTGCCAACACTCGATGTGCAATCTGTCCTGGGTTCTTGTAATCGTCCCTCAAACTCTTACTGACGATGAACTTCTCCAAGGGGATTCTATTCTCCAAGACATCCACCAACTTGTCGACCACGAATCGCTGTGCCTTGCGCACATCCTTCTCGGTCAGCAACATGTCCAACGCTCCACCATACACATCCTTCACAATCGGTGCGTTGTCGCGTCGTTTCAAGACGATACCCATGCTCTTGCGTTTCGGCTTGATGGTTGCGTCCTCTTCGAACATCAGTCCCACATATCTTTTACGGCAGAAGAGGATGAACGGGAAGAAGGTTTTCTCATACGCAATTTTGTAGGGCTTGCGGCATTGAGAAGTAATACGCTTTCCTGCGGCAATTCCGAGTCGGATAGACTCTGCGAGGTCTTTGGTTGGGAATCGGATGAAGATGGAATCGGTATCTCCGTAGATAACCTCGGCTCCAAACTCTGTCTCCACAATTCGCTTTGCAAGACCCAAGGCTTTGCGACCTGCGGCGGTAGTACACGCTGCGACGCAGAGTTTTCGGATAGGACTGACTCGTGAGCCGGTTTGACCGTAGACTGAGTTTGCAACCACTTTGTAAGCAAGCTGGAGACCATTGAAGACACTTCGCTGAGCTTCATCATACTGTGTATCCTCCATCTTTTCTTTGAATTCCTTTCGCTTCTTCAAGAGGATGTCCAGTGTCTTGGGTAGAACACCCACTGTCATTGGGTTCTCATTGGGTTGAACGAAGGTACAGATGGTCTTTCCAGTAATCACATCCTTATCGTCCTTGGTATCGTATTCTACCTCTTCCAGCACATACCGCTCTTTCAACGCTTCAAGTTGTTCCAGCTTCATCCCTTCGTGACGGATTTTGTTACCCTCTGCGTCAAACTCGCGCTCACAGACCAAGGTGTCTGGTGATAGATTGTAGCTAATCATGTTGGTCGGATACAAACTGTTGAAATCCAGCACACTGATGGGTTGGTCGAGATACATCCCAATCTTGGGCGGAAGCACAATCGCACCTTCATATCCATCTCCAAACTCGGCTGCATGTTGGGTTTGAAGAATCTGGTCGCGTTGTGATGCGTAGTAGACCACTGCACTGAAGATTTTGATCCCTTGACCGCGTCGTAAGACATACTCCATCGGAACCTTGCACACATCCGCCATTCCACGAGCATTGACGAGCGTATCCAACTTCGACATCAGCGTCAACACCAAGTCACAATCCTGAATACAATACTTGGCGATTCGTGCTCGTCCTGCAGGACCACCTTCTGCGTGAAGTCGGAATAACTCATGCGGTTCCACATCGTCCTTGGTAAAGGTCCATTCGAGACTCTTCTTCTCTGCGTCCGACAACTCGCTCATCAAGTCGTCTGGACACTCAATGGTGAAACTCTTGGGAGTCATCGAGGTCACACGATACTTCTCACCTTCTCGATACGGGTCCGAAGTGTTTCCCACCAAGTCGAATCGCACATAGTTCCCTACACGAAGACCTCGTGTGCTCTTGGTCTTGACGGTATGGTCTGCGTAGTCCAACACCTTATCTCGCAAGAACACCGATGCAACCGAATCCAACTTGAACGAGTCCAAGGAATGTTCGCGGCGCATGTTCAACAGCAAGTCCAAGCCTAGACGACCTCGGAGTGTTAAGAATCTCAAATCATACTTGCCCGATGCCAACTCGAACTTCTTAGTCTCGCTGAACTTCACACACCATGAATCACCCTTCTTGGTCTTGGATTGAACTCGCGACAAGTCAATGACATCCAGAATACCCAGTTCATCACATCGGTCTTCAATGTATGCGTCATCAAAGCCAAAGGTGTTGTACCCACACATCACATCTGGATTCTGTCTACGAATCTCGTGGGCGAACTTGAAGAGCATGTCCTCTTCGGATTTACAGGCGACAAACTCGGTGTCGTCTTCCGAAGGGTCCACGCTTCCTACGACAAACACTACGCGACGAAGAGGGTCCATCAATTTGTCCGACCAGCGATACGAGACACCCATTTGAACAATCGGGTCACCCTTCTTGGCTTGCGGAAACAATCCAGACTTGGAGTACATCTCCAAATCATAACACGCTACCTTTAACGGAATCGAAGCTTCACATGCAGAGACTTCATCCACATCGCACTGGTAGAAGGCATCGATGTTGTAGAGTGGTTCCTTAGTTTCTCGGTCGGCTGGAATCGTGTATCGGTGTTCTGTGAACTGAATTGGACTGGCAGGATTAATGTGTCGGTCGTGGAAGAATCGCATGAATCCGGGCAAGTTGCTCTCATACAACTGGCCTTTGCTAATCTTCACTGCATCCATCATCTTGGCTTTCGTGTCGCATACGACTTTCCAGACCTCCGTTGTCTTAAGGTCCGCAAACCCTGCAAACACATCATACTTTTGGACCTTGGTAGAAGTGACTCCAACTAGGTCAGGCTTAGTTCCACGCACATAGAAGTAGGGCTTAAATCCATTAATTCGAAGACAGGCAACAGTTCCTGTATCAGTTCGTCCGAAGACATCGACCACAAACTTACCGTTTGTGTCGTGCTCGTGCCAATCACAAGGTTGGAGACGAACCATTTTACTATCTACTTGCGAGGGAGTTCTCCATTCGTTTTCTACGAAACTTTCTGGATTTGAATGTAAGAGATGAACCACACCACTAACACCTATGACTGGTTTTTCGCACCGACTCGTATTAAGGCAGATAAATACGAGGAGGATACGAATGCCATTTCCAGTAAGGACTCGCTGACCCGTCAGACTGCGAGTATCACCGCTGGATGTTCAGACACCTTGAATCCTGCCGCCGCAATGGCTGACCAACCGGGTATGATTGCAACGGGTGGATATGGTCAACCTGGAAGTGGATGTAAAGTGGATGAGAATACTGAACTTCGATGGGGTATTGAAGGCGCACATCGTCAGAAGGGACCTAAACAGATGTGGGCTCGTCCATTCGCAACCACTCCGTTCTTATCAGGCGGAGACCCCATGGCTGTGGAAGATGAATCGGGTTTGATTCGCTCTGCACCTCCTCGTAACCGCAAAGATGTCTCCACCATCATGGATAAGATGATTCCCAACTATTACCAACCTCTCATTCCAGTCAAGAGTAGTGATCATAAGGATGTGAATCATTGGGTCGAGCAATGGACCCGCGGAGGCGACCCCACTCGTTTACTATCTCAAACGCGATAGTTCGTAGAATATAATGAAAGTACTCTTCTTTGCGAATCGAATGCCCGACTTATGTGGGGCGTTCTTGCATGATATCGATTTAGGTCTGGAACTTCAAACGCGCGGTCATATGGTCGTGTTTTTGACTATCAAAATCCCCAAGGAAGGGTACAACGGAGGCACTTATCGCGGGTTCCGATTCTTACATTACACAGCCGCTTCGTCGTTCTTAGAAACTTCTAACGTGTGGATTTGTCCGCATTCACCCATCTTACCCGATGTGCGTAAAATCAACTCACGAGGCTACAATCGTCCTATTATCGCCACCTGCCACTTTGACGGCAATTACAATACCATTCGAACCAATGGTAAGAATGACTGGGCTGAAATGCTTCTCTTCATCAACTCGATTATGGAAGTCCAATACCGAAAGAATATTACACCCTGGCCTTCTCAAATTCAACAGACTGCAGTCATTCGTCCATTGATGCACCGAAACAAAATTGAGATTGAAGAACCCTTTCGTGGCGACTGTATTACCTTGGTCAATGCAAACGTCAACAAGGGTGTTCAACAGTTTTTAGACATGGCACGCAAACTACCCGAACGCAAGTTCTTGGGAGTCTTGCCGTATTACGGCGAACGACAAGTACCTTTTGCTCCGTCCAATGTAGAATGGGTACCGTTCAACGATGATATCCGAACCATTCTCAAACGAACTCGAATCCTTTTGGTTCCGAGTTACTACGAGAGTTTTGGCCGTATTGCAGTAGAAGCAATGTTGAATCGTATTCCGGTCATCTATTCTAAACCTAATCCAAATTCAATCTATCCAGGCGGAAGTACAGAAGGACTACATGAATGGATTCAACCTACAGGAATTGGATGTAATCGCGACAACATTGATGAATGGGTCACTGCGATTCGTTCGTTGGACAATGAAAGTGCCTACTCTGAGCGAGCAGAACATTCGAGACTTCATATCGAAGAGATGAATCTGTTTGTAGAAGCGTCTCGTATTTCGGGACTTGTGGAACAGTTTGTTCAACGCAATCCTGTGGTGGTTCGGATTGAGGCGGCTCCGAGCTCTCAACCGTCACGCCCTGCGGAACCGGGTCGTGTCCGAGAACCTCCTGCGGGGCGTCCGGCAGGGGTAGCGTTTTTGAATGGGCGACTGAGAATACAGCGTTAACTTTGTCTTGAAGCCATCGACCTCGTTCACATAATTCTTTCTGTTCGGCTGAAAGACCTGAATCCACAATCGGTTTGGGAGGAATGTACTTCGACCCTGAAACGACTGGAGCTGGAGGAAGAAAGGAATCAATTGCATCCACAAGCGTTTCGTGCGTCATGAGTGCTTGTGACGCTTCTTCCTGTGTACAACCGACTAATTGACAAATCATCTGTACATCGTCCATCTTTTTCTTGATTACTTGTAATACCTGAAGATGCGTTTCATTGAAGATCTATGTCCACCGGCTCTCTTATACATGATTTTTTTGGTGATTCAACTTGGATTGGATGCCTCCCTAGGCATGTGGATTACCATGGCGATCAAGGCAATCCTCGGACTTGCAACCGTTGTCTTGTTGGACACGCTCTGCGGAATTGAACTCGGCGTTGTCTCCTGGTTCTTGGTCGCAGCTCCCTTCTTGATTACCTCCCTCGCGACTGCAATCGCCATGTCCACTCGATTTGACGAGTCCATGCTCCGAGGTGTGAAGGAGAACTTTGTAGCCAAGGAAGCAGTCGATGGTGATCTTCCAGCGGATTCAAATCAAATTCGAAAAGTCAAAACGGATTCTAAACCAAAAATGAAGTAGACTTTATAGCGCTACCATGTTCACATTCCTAGTTTCCATTCTCTTCGAACTCTTCTCAGGACTTGCCCAGACCTACACTTACGTATACGACCTTTGGGTTCAGTTCAAATACTCACAGGCTTACACTCACCGCCCCATTGCACGATACTACTTGTCCAACGAACACATTCCCTTCGAAGAGACGGATAAACGCGTCTTTGAAGATTGCGTGTATGTTGAAGAATGGGTTGACCGTAAAGGCAACAAGAAATGCAAAGTACTTTACGAAGGTGAACTCATTCCACAGGAGTGGTCCACAACACCCTTTGATGCTCCTCCACCCGAGATTCCATGGGTCTGGATTGGAGACTTGGATACCGAGATTGACTTGACACGAACCCTCAACAAGTTCATGGTCCCTGGAAATCGCATTGAGTTCGACCTTCTGTTCAATCTCATTCAAGTGACCGAGCGTACTGACTTTGTCTACATTGAAGCGGGGACGTTCAATGAGGTTCAATTTCCAGCTGGGGGAATAACAATCACAGCCCGCGATGATTCCAAGTAAGCCCTTTGAAGTCGCGGAACGATACATTCAACTTCGTAAACGATACAATCCTGAATCCTGGGGTGACTGCGTGCTTCTCTTCAATGAGATGATACTCGGTCCTCTCATTACCCTTTTTCTCATGTTCATTGGAGCGAGTGACATGCTGATGGTGATTTCCACAAGCACACATGCGTATACCGCATGGCGTGAATGGGAAGAGTATCATACACTTCGAAGTGTGGTTCAAGAGATGTTTTTAACAATGTCGATTCATGGCGGACCTCAAATCACTACCAATGATTTGGACTATTTACCCTATGTGTTTGCCGATGCAGTGGTTAGACTCGGGTAACGCCATCCGCACCTACAGTATGAGGATTGCTTGCAGGAATCTGTGGGTTGTATCCAGCGTAGTTTCCGTAAGTTTGTGAACCAGGCATACCCGATGCCGCACCTACAAACGATGTGCCGGTTGCGCCTGCGTTATACACGCCTGCTCCACCACGCATACGGTGCTTGCGGGTCTTGCGGGTCTTCTTCTTACTCTTCTTGGATTTCTTACCACCCTTCTTGGTCTTTCTGCGACGACGACCTCCAGCTTGGGTGTCGCTTGCATATGGGTCAGGTATGACCTGTCCTGTTGCAGAGTTGACGGGTGCAGATGTATTGACGGCTCCCCATTGAAGCGCACCAGGTGTAATCGCTTCGGTAGGACCATACATCATTCCACCTCGCATTGTTCGACGTCTACGACCTGCTTGTTGTACTGACGCACAAGACATTTACTCCTTCGCAGGAAGAAATACGCCCATCGTTCCAGGTTCAGTATCGTAAAATTCCCATCCTCGAACCGACGCGTCATCGGGCATTTCCGCATACGTCAACAGAGCCGTCAAGTCTGGATGATGGCACTCTTGCAATAGACTTTCAAGGAGTGTGCGGCGCGACTCGTAGGACAGTTTTTCATAGACATTGAGTCCATTCAGATACCGAATATCACACGCTAAAAAAACACTGGGTTTCAGTTGAATGACACGTATAACTGTATCTGAAAAGAGACGTTCATCCAACACGATAGAGAGTGGAACCGGTGTATCACGATGGTCTACAAACCATGCGACGGCTTGATTATCCTCGTGGGTTAGCAGAATCCACCCCGGATTCCCCACGTATTGAGGTACTTTCAGCGGGCGGGGGTCCTTTACGTTCCCCTTCTTGACGTGGGGCTTCCACGGGCACAGGCGGTGCATACGTTGGAACGCTGACATGTTGTTCGGCTTCCGGTTGTAGTTGTATCGGCGGTGGTGTGAAAACTGGCTGTGCCTGGACTTGGATTTGCGTAGGAGGATACAAAGTTCGCACGACCCAGAACACTGCAATGTGTGCTACAACAACTACAACAAGTGTGCCCAATGCGACCGAGAGGATTTCTTGAAGGTCCATCTTTATCTGGTCGGCATCTTTTGTCGTGAATGAACAAACCGCAATGCAGTCCAACCCGATCCATCACACCAAGGACACGGTCTACAACGCACTGAAAGGAAAGTTGGACTTGAACAATCTCGTCGGCTCTTCCATTCAGGTCGCAAAGGAAGTCGAACAGATTGCAAACCTCAAAGGAAAAGAGAAGTTGGAGTTGCTTCAATCCATCCTTCGAATCTGTATCCACGATTCGAACAAGTCCTCCGAGGAAAAAGAAGCACTCTACTTCACAGTCGACCGAGTTGTGCCGGTCATTGTCGAAGCAGCGGTTCTTGCTTCCAAGAGTCCAATTCTCATTCGTCAAGTCAAGGCAGTCTGCTGTGGTTGCTGGACAAAGACCGTTCGCTCGTAAGGTGACAATGCTTCAACCCATACACGAGGTGAGTCCGAATAGACAGTGACTCGAACCTGTTCACATCCATAGCCTCTTGAAAACACAGAAGATTCAAACGGCAATTCTTCATACTGGACCGACCCATCCTCTGAACGAGTAATCGTTGAAATGGTTTTTTGTTCTATATTGTATCGTCGGAACCCTATATACAGCATGCGAGTCTCGTAGGTTCGTAGTGGTTTGGTATGTTTCCATTGTTCAGGAAGTTCATCGAGTAGTGTTACGTTCATGAAACACTCACTGTATTCGCGAAAACGATTCGTTTTAACTCTTCCTCATCGTGAAGTGCGGCATTCAACTTGTCGACTCCACGACGAATCTCATTCTCAATGGCTCCCCACTTTTCAGGGTTATTCAGATACTTGGTGTGACGAGTGGTCTTGTCTGGGAATCGCTCAATCAACTCAGACTCGGTTGCGTCATACATGTTCATGTAGCACCGAAGTTGAATCTCATCGTAGAGCGGTACTTCAGCCCAGACACGCGTTCGGTCTTTGGAGTCTACAATTCGATTCTCGGACGCAACATATCCATCGCATCGTCCCACTAGCTTGAAGGTTCCAAAGTCTTTCTTGATCGTCTTGGTATTTCGTTCGGTGACCTTCACATCCTTTACAGCCTCGTAGGTGTCTAGGATTTTGTCTTCATTGTTTATTCCACGCTGTTTGGCAACTTGACCACAGACTTCACTGACTAAACGTGCTTTGAGTTCAAGAGGAAGTGTGTCTCTACGAAGGTCAAACACCAATGCAGCTTGGGATTCGACCTCTTTGAGTACTTCTTGCACATTGGCGGTTCGTTGAGCGGATTTGACACCGGATTGAACGATGTCCATGATGGGCCATTCGTGAAGGACTTCATTCACCAACTTGGAGTAAGCGCGAAGATTGTATGTCTTTTCTAATTCGGCTACACGCGTCTTTCCAACCAAGTCTTTACAGAGGAGTTCGTATGCAATTTCATGTTGGTTCTGGTATTTGTGGAGACCGATAAAGCCAGCAACTTTGGAAGCAGAGAGTTCAGGGATCATTTAAGGTAGTTTTCTTTACAGCCGATGGATTCGTTTTCTAAGTTGAAAAGCTCTTTTGCATTCGTGTAATCGCATCCAACCACGCAGGGATTCCATTCAAGACCGTTGCAACCGCCAACGAATCTCCCGCAACGGGTGTAGTGTCCAAGGTTACACCTTCACAGACCAAGACAATCGCAGTGGTCAACAACGCCTGTCGAGACTTTGCGTCTGAAGGACTCCATCGCAAGCAATACATTCGATACAGGACTTCAATGTACGGTCGTGCAACGGGTTGTGCTTGCTTTTGAATTGCGTCCCAGAAACTCCACACAACATGATTCCCATGAGCCACCGACACATAGGTATCCGAACGGTTCGCAAAGATCAAGGGTTGTTTGGTCTGTTTCTTGTGTTCACGAGCATACGCAAAGACCCACGCCATCCAATACAAGGCTCGTGTTGTATCACGTACATCTTGACGAAGACAATACACAAACTCATTCATAGGCACTGCAACCGTCAATGGGTCATCGCGACGCAATACCAGTTTGCCGTATAAGGTAGACGGTGCTTTCAACGACTCTTGAATCGTCACTGGGTCGAAATCATGTTGGGGTTTGATGGTTGGTAAGGTAGGAAGCTTGTTCTTGCGACAGAACGAAATGGTTGCAGCGGCTTTGCAAATGAGTTCACGCACTTCAATGTTATTACGAATGGCGGTCATGTCTCGTAACGAATACTTGGATTCAATTGGTGCATAGTTTTCATACGCTTTCGCCAAATACAAGAAGATTGCGGGTTGAGCTCGATTCACATGCAGGGCTGCACCTTCAAACAGCGCCATCCACAAGGTATGCACGAGTCCTGAACACACAAGTTCCAACGACCAATAACATGCATAATCTGCGTGACCGAGTTGAATGTTCTGAAGGAGCACCTTCGTAACATGCGAACGGATATGACCACAAAAGGTGGTTTTTTGAAAGTCTAGGACAGTTCGAGGGTCTGTGATTTCCATTGCTGTTCTAGTAGATAGTTCCATACGAGGTTAACCGCGAATGAGCCTTATACTTTTGGTAGATGCTATACAGGACATACAAGAGTGAAGCTACAATCAGAATGTTCATGATTGAATCTAACCAATCCCAAATGCTTGGGTCAGGCTTTTTAGATCGGAGCTTGCGTTCCAATTGAATGGCGTTCTCAACTTTATGAATCTGATCCTTGAAGGTATCCGCTGCATACTTCACTTCATCTTTCAGTGATAACACTTTATCTTTTAATCCATTCACTACATCGACGGTCTTTCGTTGAGTTTCGTACTGGCGCAATGCATTGTTTTTCGTGTCTACCAACTTTTGAACGATCGGATTGACTTCGGCTTTCAGTAGACGTTCCTTTTCAGTTTCTTTCCACTTGTCTCCATCTTTGAGTATGTAATACGCAGATCGAGCTTGTTGATACGCATCGGGTACTTGATCTCGTACATTTTCTGCGTCTTGGAGTTTCTTGAATGCATCTCGAAGTTTCACATCCTTGCTAATCTTTCCGTCCATGATGACAAGTTCATTGGCGAATCGGTCTTGTTCCTTGAGAAACTCGCTATACGCAGTTGGATTTGTAGTTTGAAGTTGTTGGAGTGTAGTTCCTTGAAACATGACTGCAGAGATTGTATTCAAGGTTGTCGAGTAACTTGGGTCACTCTTGTAGACACATTGAAATCCTCCATTCACAGCTCGTCGTTCATAACCTCGCTCGGTCGGGCATGACATCACACACGACAGATTGCCTGCACTTTCAAAAGGGGTTGGACATTTGGGCATTTCCACTGTAGGTTGCCCACCCGTGGTTGACTGTACGAGTCCCATTACTCATCTTGTTAGAAAGAAACCAATGGAGACACCCACAGACAATAGCAAAAACGCTAAAACATGTGCAGTATCCGTAGGAAGTGTAAGATAGGATAGAAAGACCAATACCAATAGGAAGAGTGAAAATTGAACGAAAAAGAGATCACGAGATTCGATGGATAGAATGGCTTTACGCTCTTTTTCAAGGTCTGATGACGGAGCCGTTGGAGCTCGCATCGGTTTTAGACTGTCGTTGATTTCTTTGAGCTTTTCAGCTGCAGCGTTCGCGTCTTTGAAGTCTGAATAATTGGATTGAATGCGTGAATACTCGTCTACATACTTGGTTCGTTGCCTACTAACTTGACCGAGTACACCGATCTGTTCGACTTCTTTCTCGACTCGCATGACTTCGGTTTCAACACGTTCTTTTTCAGTGGCATAGGTGGACGGTATCGTATCGGTAGCTTCCAGTTGAGGTAATGAATTTAAGGTAAAGAAAAATTGATTATACACTGAGTGTACACACTTTGAAACGGGTGGTCCGGTTCCATCACCAGTCTCTTGAGCATACTTAAACTTGGCTGGACATGAAGCATGACATGTGAACAACGCACCCTTTTCAAACCCAGGCGGACAGGATAATGATTGACCCATCTCCTTTAATTACGGTTCGGGAGAAAACCGTTGAGGATTCCGTACAACGGAGTCGCGATACGAGCAGACGTTGATATTTCATTGGATTTCCATCCAAGTGTAGGAGCGGCTGCAACACCGTTACGGATGTACGGCGCAACGGTAGCCGCCATACGAAGGTAACGAGTGTGTTCCGACGCATCGGTCGTTAGTCGGACATGACGAGGTGTGTTAAGTTCAAGGAAAGAACTGACGGGCATTTTGTTTACTAACAAACAAGATAATGACGACCGAGTTTGAAAGTGTATTGACACGGTACAAACTGAGTTTGTTAGAATATAAGGTGACCGGACAGTCCACTTATAAACAACAAGCTGAAGTAGCCGAAAAATGGCTGAACGATTACATCAAAACCCTACAGCAAACCATTCAGAACGATTCCAACTTCATCGACCAATTTGCGAAGAACTATGAAAAAACCAACCCTGAACTTGCCAAGTTTCAGAAGGAGATCGCAGATGCACGTAAACAAGGTCCCAAGTTAAACGATCTCTATGAAGGCGAACTGAAAACGAAGGAAGAAGTGGTTCGCGATGATTCAATGTACTATACCAAAGCCGCCATCATTGGTGGAGTCCTTGCACTTGCAGCTGTAGTGTCCTTCCTTTGAGCCATAAATAGGATATAGAAGACAATACACAGTGCAAGTAGCAAAAAGAACAATAAATACAGTCGAAGTTGTGAATCTGCATCGTGACTTGCCTGTTGGCGAATACGACGCAAGGTTTCAAGTGTGTCGGTGGCTTCGATCAAACCATTGTAGTCTCGTTGAATCTGTCCCAGCTTTTGAATGAACTTATCTCGTTCTTGTTTGATATCGGGTGTGTTCTGTTTCAAAAAAGTAAGATTCTCAATCATCTCGTTGAGTGTTGCAGCAATCGCAATGTTCAACTCACGGAGTTTAGGAATCTTGCTTGTATCGTTGGTTTGAATCGCTTGTGACGAGAGTGCATCGTATTCAGCGAGTTGGGTTGTGTACTTTGCCTTTAAAGTATCCATTGTCCTTACGCAATATTTACATCTGGAACACAGTAACGATAGTACAATTGTGCGCCCGCAACATCACTGTGTCGATTGACTTCAATCACATCACCCGGTCGTGCTCCAATCCACTTCACCATCGGGTCTTGTGAGTCAATCCATGGGAGTTGTTGGTCAGGAGTGTTGATGTTGTAGGTCTTGAATACTTCCGCCTTCTCTTCCTCTTTGAGAATACGGTGAGGCATCGCAGCACGGTGGGTCGTGATATCAAACAGAAGCTGTCGTTTGTGGAAGAACTGAATCAAGCGAGTCTTGGTCATCTGCTTGATGATTTTCAGCACATTCTCGGAAGGAGGCACCAAGGCTACAATGATGATGCCGTGGGTATAGTCGTTTCCATCCGCAAAGTCCACAATTTTGTTTACATCACGCTCCACCATACCTTTGGCCTTTTGACTGAACACGACCAGTTGGTTTCCAAGGGTATATAAGTTCACATTCTCAATTCCATCCGTGACCACTCGTTCGGTCTTTGTATCCAAACCACGGCGTCCTAGCATTGTTCGCAGGGTTTCGAGTGCTTTGTCTTCGTCCATACTTATCCTTTCATCTAGACAGAAAGCTGTTCGTTTTTTCGTGAAGAAGGATAATGACGAAGTGGCTTTTATTTGCGGCTGCGTGTCTAGTGGCTGTGCTCGTACTGATGAAAACAACCGAACGATTCCAACCCGAGTTCTTGGACCGAACCCAAATTGCACGAACGGTTGCAGTTGAAGATTCATCCTACAACCAACAGACCAATCACGTAAACCCCATACCCGTCCAGCGTGAATCCATTCACGGAATCGAGACACCTTTCCGAGTGAACCAATATACATCGTATGTTGCATAAGAAAGTATGGTGTTTCATGCGAGAGTGTCGGATGTCTTTAAAAAGAGTCCTCGTAAGGCAACGATTCCCAAAGCCTTACGCGAACAGGTGTGGGTTCAACAAATTGGTCAGCGTTTTGATAGCAAATGTAAAGTGACGTGGTGCACGAACCGAATCAATGTCTTTGATTTCCAATGTGGACATAACATTCCAGAAAGCAAAGGCGGTAAGACTACAGTCGACAATCTAGTTCCGATTTGTGGTCGGTGTAATATGAGTATGGGCAGTCAATACACGATTGACGAATGGAACCGCAAGTTTGCCAGTCCTAGGTCGAAGTGGTGTCAGTGTTTCGTTCGGCAATGAACATTTCATCCCATCCGTTGACCGGAACAATGCGGTATCCAATTGAACGAATATAGTCAAACAACTCCTTGCGTAGCTTTGTTGCAGGAATACCTTCCTGGTCTCGTGACTCGCGCCATGATTCAAAGAGAATCTTGGGATATCCATTACGCTTAAGAGTTTCAAGTCCACCTTCAAGCACGTTCTTTTCAAACCCTTCTACATCCATCTTGATAAGACCAATGTTATCAAGCTGGAATGAGTCCAACGTTGTAATCGGAACCTGAATGGTGGGAGACGAACGACCCATGAAAGGCATGCAACTGTTCCCCCCTCCATCCTTTGGAGAATGCATGTAGTATGGAATGCTACCCTTTTCATTACCCAATGCAGTTCGATGAGGTATAATTTTGTAATCGAGTTCTTGTAACGCAATGTTGGTACAAAGGTAGTTGAACGTTTTAGGACAACATTCAAAACTTACGACACCTGAACTGAAGTTCGCCAAGTACATTGAATAGGTGCCAACATGTGCGCCTATATCCACAAAGACTTTAGAAGGGTCCATCAAGGTAGCCGCCCATTCGATGATGGATTGTTCATAGTTTCCCCGAAGCGCAAAGTCTCGTGCAACCACGAGATCTTCTGGAAAGACCATACAATCCTTTCGTAACGTGTAGAATACTGGGTCTTCTGTAGTAAGAGAGTTTTCACGAAGGTAATACATTTGCGTTTACTTGTTTGAGTGTGTGTAAACACTATATACAATGAAAACGACTACCTTTGTCACCGCCTTTTTCAAACCTGCTACTTCCTATCGCAGTGAGACAGAGTACTTCGTCCTATTTGATCGTCTTGCAGCGACAGGTGTCTCCATTCTTCTCTTTTTGGATACAACCTATACAGATAAGGTTTTCCCATCCAATGTTCGAGTGATACCCATCGATCTCGATACATCGTTCCTACCTGAAACACCTATACTGCCTAGCCAGATGCATCCTGTAAAAGATAACGCACAGTACATGTGCATTCAATTGAACAAGTTTCGGATTATGAATGAAGCACTTGCATATACAGAGACACCCTATTTAGCATGGATTGACTTTGGAGTATTTCATATGGTACGGGACGAGTACCGGGTCACAGAAATGCTCCACACAATTGAGAGAAGTACATTCCGCACAGATCGTATTGTAAGCCCTGGTTCCAAAATCGTTGATTTAACCGATGTATGGATACGTCCTGTCTGGAGATTGTTTGGGACATTTTGGGTAGGACATCGTACGTTAATCCCTCTTGCATACAGCCGTCAAATGATACTTATCCGGGAAAACCTTCCTAAACTTTCATGGGAAGTCAATTACTGGGCTATGATGGATGAGTATTTTGATATTTATCCTTCAGGACACGATGATTCAATTTTTACAAGCCTACCCCTCTATGGAGAAGGTGAGTTATTGAAAGCGGTTGAGTGGCACAAGGAATGCCTTACTGCAAGAGTTCTACATGACCACTTTCATCATTTCATTCAGCTCTACGATGCAGTTGGACGCGATCATATTCATGGGTGGGGAAGTTACTTATTCGACGGCTTGAAGTACTCCTATCAACTCCAGACCTTGAAAAAACAGGAATCTCTTTTTAACGTTGGACAAAAGGTGTCTCATCTATTAGAGATTGGAGTCTATTTGGGTCACTCTCTATTGATTTTACTGGTGTCTAATCCGACCTTACGAATTACATGCATCGACAATGATGCACGTTATTCACCCAAAGCAGTTGAGTACTTGAATCAACACTTTGGAAATCGTATCACCTTCCATCTTGGAGATGCAAGTGAAGTCTTGAAGACCTTACCATCGGATGAATATGATGCTATCCATATTGATGCAGATCATACACATGAAGCAGTTCGGTCTCATTTTGTTCATTCATTGCCTTTAGCAAAAAAGAATGCATTCATTGTCTTTGATGACTATGAAGCCACTCAATCTCTGATCGACAAATTCATTGCAGATAAAGTACTCACTATCATTGATTTACCCCGTTGCTTATGGACGAACATTGTAACCCAACTAAATGTCTAGGCTCATTATCTTCTTCTCTTCGGGTTTGGGTGGTAGAGTTCCTTGCTTGCGGTGTTCCAACACTTCATTCCAGAACTGCGTCAGACCTTCCAAATGTTTAGGCAACCACTCTGGGTCCTTGGGTACAAAGTCCTCTTTGATGGAGGTCAACAACCAATAGATGACTTGTGTCGTATCTTCATAGATGTCTTTGTCGTAGACAACCTTGCCATCTTCGTAGACTGTAAACATGCCTTTTTGTTCGGTACTTCGAACCCATTCTGAATAATTCACCTGCTTGAATCGAAACTCAACATACTCACATTCATCAATCCCCGTGCATTCCATCTGCATTTGCATCTGGTGAATGTATCCAGGTGGAATCTCGGCTTTCATTGCACGGCTGATAGGACATTTGAATTCGACAAGACGACCATAGCGTTTTGGGTCATCACTATTCGGCACAATCAATCCATCGGGTGATGCGCCTAGAAATGTGTAGCGTGGATGCTGGACGCACGAGACATCGGTAATCGTGCATTTGGTTCTTTCTTCGTAAATCTTCTTTGCAACGGGTTCGAATCGTGTACCCCATAACAATGCAGGGACCGCATTTCCTTCGCCAGGAGGTTTGGGTTCCAACTTTCGCATCATCACTTCTCGTCGTGCAGATTCAGACCCGAAGACTCCATACACTTCCGAAGCCGTAATCATTTCACTTCGTTTGGCGTGCCAGGCCTCTGTCCGCTGGTCGTTCGCTCCATACATTCGCAATACACGTTCATAGCACCGGTCTCGCATCCACAATCGTCCGACTTCCCCGAGCATGAGTCGTTCGACGAGGGCGTTGACCTGTTGCTTAAGAACACGAAGCGGCAGTCGTGGTTCAAGAGTCCTGCAAAACGCGATAAACTCTCGGACTCTTCGTTTGAGTCCTGTGTAGGGTCGGTTGTCGAGCAACCATTCAGTAAGGCGCTCTTCCATTGTTCTTCTGTAAGCTTCGTCGTTGAAAGTTCGTTTTCAAGAGCCAGTCTCACTGCAACATAGGATTCAATTTCAGTTCCTTCCAACACTCGCACTTCAGTCGTAAGTTTTTGCTGCATTTCGTTTACGGCTTTTCCTAGTTCGCGTGTATGAGGTTCAATCTGGTCTAGGTCTGCCCCTACGGATGAAAGATACATTGCCGACATTATATATAAAAGGCATTTTCAATGAGCGCAACTAAACCCACTATGGAGATTCAAAGCAAAGACCAACTCGTCCTACATCGACTCGCAGGATTCTATAGTAATCCTGAAGTACTCGCTCGGGTAAAGACCATTCTCTCAGGCGAGTCTAAAATCAGTTTACGACTCATTGACTGGCTCGTGACCAATTATGCAAAGAAGCATAACATTTCATTTGTGACTAAGACTGGACGACATGTCATCGTGTATCTCGCCTATAAAGCACATCTCAAAGCGTATAGCAAAAAGATGTTTGACCCATTCTGTCGTTGGAAGCGTATCCAGTTCATGGAGTTGAATACTACTGTGGGACAACTCAGTTTCTTCGAGTGGGCGATTCAGGACGAGATTCTAGATTACCTTGAGACGCACTACGATGATATCCAAAAAGATATGGACGAGTGTTCGACGACCCTTCAAGCGGCCGAGGGACGACGCAAACGCCACGAGTTATCTCGTTCGGCAACCAAGACGGTCTGTCGTCACGATGTCTGCGTTTCAGTTTCATTTGCGTAAACTGACGATTCAATAATGTTTTCACGGCTACACCCCGAGTTCTTATACACGAACATTTCCTCCGACATCACCGAAAATGATTTGGATGTCGTAGCGGATACCTGGATGATGGACGGACAAGAAGTCTATCGCGGAACACGAGACCCTTCCTATGACCACGCAGATGTGTATTGGTTATACAATGATTCCTTAGAACGAGTAGGATGCGCAGAGCATTCACTTCAAGACCACGCAGACATGCGAGTCTTATGGTTTCACGAGTCCGAGTTTGGAACGTTGCTTCAAGAACCTGGATGGACCGAAGACGATGAACTCTGGTCGAAACTCCCTCGTCATGTGTTTGACCGATATGTGAATGAAGAATGGACAACTCCTGAACGCTTCTTGGAACATTGCTTGTGTGGACCTGTACGCATTGTTACACCTAGCATGTTAGTGCTTCGACCGATTGTTTATACCTGTACCGAGTGTGGTCGCAAATCATTACAACGGCTTCCAACTTGCAAGTCTGTGCCGCAATACTTGGACTTCCCGGACAAGGAAAAAATATTCTTTGTGGATTTTGATTTCAAACTACATCATCCACCGGTAGACTCAACGGTTTGGTCTAGGCTACAGCGACGCGACGACGATTCTTCGCAGGTGCAGCAGGAGCAACCTGTGGTGCAGGAGACGTCACAGGTGTCACAGGAGGAGCCGATGGAGTCTCAACATACACAGTTGTTACCTCTTGTTCTTCCTCCTCTTGATCTTCCATTAGAGGTTCAACCTTAACTTCCTGTTCTATCTCGTCTGCGAAGATTTGAGCTGCAGTTGTGCGCTGTGGAGGTGCAACGCGTGCATAGCTGACTCTCCAGGTCACACCGAATCCTTGACCCGAGACATAGATGCTTGGACTGACTACGATGCTGGCTTCCACTCGCTTGGGAAACACTTGTTGAATGTTCTCGGTTGTGACTTCAACCGCTTTGCCTTGTCCGTCTGCAACATCCATTGCGACACGTCCATCGTAGACTGGAACTTTCATCTTCAAGCTGGGTGGATACTTGCCGGATGCGACCCACTCTCCATTGATTTTCTCAACACTTGGACTGATAGACTTCTTCATCATCTCTTCCAAAACGGGACGAGAACGAGCCTTACCGAACCACTTGACACTGCTCGCTTCAGCTGTGTCCAGTATCTTGGTTTGAAGGTCGTGTAGGAAGTTGTAGAGAACGCCAGTAGAACCTAGTTCAGGTCCAGCACGTTCTTTGGCATGTGCGTCACAGCCTTTGAGTGTAAGGCTCATTGTGTAGGTGGTTCCATTGTCAGTTTCCTTGACATTGACGCCCATAGGGTAGACAGACTTCTCGAGGCGAATCTGAAGAGGTTGACCGTTGTACTTCAAGGGAACTGACTTGCCACCTGCTTTGTTGAGGCGGATGTCTCCGAATGAGAGCTTGTTGATGTCGAGGTTAGAAGATGAGACGATTGCGATAGTAGACATGATTGCTTGCTTGGGGTATACTATCAACCCCCAAAAAACATGACAATCCGTTTTGACGACATGTTTCCAGTTTTCAAGAAGGTGTTCATAGAAGATAATGGTTCAATGTGCGTCGGTGAAAAAGCGAGGTTCCAAGGACCCCTGCACGTCCAATGCATTGGTCGGACATACTTTGTGTGGTCGACATGCGCGAGTCAAAGAACCCGAGTTGTGGGCGATGGTTCACCCTACATCTCCGATTGTAAAAGTTCAAGCCTTGATTCGAGGATGGTTGATTCGTAGGCGATTATCGTATGCAGGCTTTGGAGTCTTATCACGCAAAGGTCTTGCGAATGACGAGGACATCATTACCTTCATGGAGAAAGAACGAGTCCATCCCATGGAGTACATTTCATTTGAAGAAAACGGTAAGCAGTGGTGGTTTGAGTTCGGGTCGTTGTGGACATGGTGTATGCATAACTACACACCTGTGAATCCGTATACAAAAGTCCCTTTGAAAGCAGAACTCCGAAAACGACTTCGAACCATTTGGGGCTACAAGAAACGCAACCTAGAAGTAGTGCCTTTGGAATCCGAAGTGTTTATCGAGCGAGTCCGTCATCGCCTCAACATCTTGACCCAGCACTTTGGTGATTATGGGTTCGTCGAGGTCTATCCCGAACACTTTATCGATTTCACACGAACGGAGTACAAGAATGCATTCTTGATGCTTCACCGCGAGGTCGAAATGATACTGCCCGCCTCGGACCCCTTTCGCCATCGGGTCGCCATGTTGTGTGGGAACCGAGCCTTCACCCCCAATACGTTCCAGCGAGACACAGTCTTCATTCTGCAATGTCTCAACACCCTGCTTCACATCATCACACTGTATCGCGACCCCTATCTGATTACTTTTTCAATTCTGTCCGTTCTACATCGGAGTTAAAAGTATTTACATGACCGCCGAGGGTAACAATCATACCCAACGCGTTAGAAATGTCCTCCACAGTATCTGTCCCTAAAACAAACAAGATGGCCGCCGACAAGAAGACCCAGAAGAAGACCGCCGAACCCATTGCCGCTGCACCCGTTCCAGCACCCGCCGCCCCCAAGGCCGTTAAGGCCAAGAAGGAGAAGGTGACCGCCTCCAAGGTGGAAATCGTTGTGCCCACCGTCGCCGCGGGTGCCCCAGCAGTCGTTGCCGCTGCACCAGCCCAGACCTCCGATGCTCTCCTCTCCAACCTCACGGAGCAGCTCAAAGCACTTTCCACCGAGTTCACAACCCGTGTCCGTGATGCAGTCAAGGCCACCCAGGAGGCAGCCAAGGCAGCCAAGAAGGAGGCTCGTGACTCCAAGAAGAAGCGCAAGGTCGACCCAGCCACACTCACCCCAGAGCAACGAGCAGCTTGGGAGGCTCGTCGTGCCAACAACGCCTTCCTCAAGGAGAAGCCATTGAGCCCAGAGTTATGCCAGTTCATGGGACTCAAAGCCGGTGAGAAGCGATCGCAAACGGATGTGACCAAGTTCATCTCCGAGTACGTCAAGAGCCACAGCTGCTTTGACCCATCCTTCAGACGCAGAATCATCCCCAATGCAGCACTTGCCAAGCTCCTACGGGTCGACGACAAAACCGAGGTTACCTACCTTAACCTCCAGAAGTTCCTCAAGGTTCACTTTCTCAAGGTCTAAATCGTCGTCGTAATCAGCTCGTGAGGCATTTCTAAATACAAAATCGTACTAAAAAAAGGTGACAACCGACCATCGAGAACCAGCGCACGCTGTTTGTCGTTATCTCGGAGTGTCTTAACAATTCGTTTAAGCACTGGCTCCTTTTCCACACTGGGTTTGACCCGAATCTTGCAGGTGTTCTTGTGCCATCCACAAAGAGACGATTTGGAACACTTGTCTTTGTCTGTGAACTGCCCACACGGTGTTCGCACTTTATTCATGAATTCAATGGGAGCCTTGGTCGTGTCTTCATAGGCTTCAGCTTTGAACCATTTGGTTAACTCTTTGTAAAGTGCAGCACCTCGATTCATAATTGAATTGCGTAGGACTTCATAGGTCGGGTCCAAGATTGCACCATCGGGACCTGTTTGAATGTCTTTGGACAACGAGAACAACAAGAACTCGTAAATCTCGGATGAATAGGTGATGCTTTGTGCAAGTTGTAAGTCGGCTGCATTGGGCTGTCCATCGACCAATGACTTTTCATTGAACTCTCGCACGGTTTGGACGACTTCCTCGGGAGAACCTTCTGACTCTTCAGGCACAATCGGAACACGGAATCCAGAAGTGAGTTCGAGTTCAACGATACGACCCGCTAGGTCATGAATCTCCGACTGGACTTTGAACTTTGCATGCTTTGTGTCATTGAGAAACGCACGCATCACACCGCCTCTTGGAAGGTCTTCAATCGTAACATCTGCATAGCCTTCACGAACGGGAACGCCTGCATCGGGATTTGTATTGGTAGGTTGAATGGGAAGTAGAATCTTCTTCGGAACTAATACGGCTTGAATACGCTTGAACGGATCCAAGATGACTTCGTAGTTCGCTTCATTTTTGAGTTGAAGTTCTGCAATTGCATCGGCCAACACAGGTGCATTCACCGCACAGGCACGAACATGACGGTCGCGCACAATTGGTAGAGTACCTTTGAAGACAGGTTTACGCATGTCAGTGGTGAACTCGGACTTGTAGGCTTTCTTATCCTTGACTCGTGACACATAGGCTAATAAGGACGTACCCATCAAGACAATCGTGCGTGAAGTCGCACCTCCTGAATCCGACCAGAAACCACACACCACTTGTCCTCCTTCAATCCGAATGACTTCGCATTTCAAGAAGGTGGTTACATATTCCAACTCTTCAAGCATTCCAAGGTCTCCGCTCTGATAGGCATGGTCAATCGACGCAACAATTCGGTCAAGTTGTGTATCCCCTTCTTTGCGATCTTTCCAGGTTCGGAAGAACGAACATTGCAGTAGGTTATCTCGCGCATCCCGAGGGCGTGGAATGGAGGTCTTATCGTTCAACAAAATAGGTAAGGTTTTCGACGGACGACCAATGCCGACACGGAAGTAATCCGATTCACCTGACGAAAGACGACCTTTCTTCACTGAATTTGCATAGTCGGTTTGTATCGACAACTGGTCCGCTAACTCGGGCGACAGGTACGCGAATCGCAACGCAGGAACTTGGGTTGTCGTTGAATCCAACACATAGGTAGCCTCTTCTTTGGGAGCCAAGATTTCAGTCGACGCACGAGGTGTTTGGAAACAGCAGGGGATTTTGCGTTTGTTGATGGACGAGAGCGCCTTGATGTAGTCTGGATACTTTGCAAGTGTATCTCGTTTGATGACGGTGAATTCCAAGGTATCCAAGTCATCCGTCGTACGGACCTTCCCATCACAGACAGGACAATGCAATGCATCCTCTTTGGGTATGAGTTGGTCTTCTCGCAATGGAATCTCGTCGCGTATGCACCAATACGGAGGACAAATCACAGTTCCATCAGGGTCTTTGAGTTCCAGAGTTTCAAGGGGTGGAACGGTTGAATAGTTGTAGTCGGCTCCTACACGCTCCTTATCTTCCTTGGTCAACACGATGGCTTGTTTAGGTTTATCGCACTTTGAAGGGTAGATAGACTTATCAAAGGTTGCAGGGTCGAACTTTTGGAGTCGGTTGTTGAAGAAGTTGTAAGTTCCCATACCTCGTGGTTGAACCTTGACCTTTCTGGATTTGGGACCTGTTGGAACCGATTCAACCACTCCTTCTTCTTCCTCCTCTTCTTCAAATCCCATCATTGCGTTGAAGGTATCATCGGCTTCAAGTTCACCGTCCATTTGAATTTCCTGCTGTGGGACTGCAACTTTAGGAACTACCTTTTCCATGCGTCGTGGACAGACTGCATCAATGGCTTCACTTTCCGAAGTCAACACATGTCGTAAGATATCCACATACTTCAAGGTTCGTTCGAGATTCGTGACAAACTTAAGAATGACTTCCTTGTTGGAAAATCGAATGGTCGGATACGCACGCAAAGACTTTTCCAAGTTCAGTTCCTCGGACCGTTGTTGAACGGAAATCAATAACTCTGCAGCTTCTTCGATGGGAAGGTTCAGTTCTTCGGCTAAATACTCTGCGGTCTGAACTGCATCTTCTTGATTCAACACTTGGACTGCTTGGAGTTCTCGTGGAGTAATGTTGTCCGACGTATGTTCGGCTCGAAGGAGACGGAAGGTATCGGTCTGAAATCCAAACACACTTTGCAAGCACGGAAATCGAAGCATATCAAATTCCCGAATCTCTTTTGCGTAGGTCGCTACAACGGACAAGTCACTCAACTCCCATCGTGATGACTCGATGTCGGTCTGCACGATGAACGGTGTTAACGCATCCAACGTCTTCAACCATTCCAAGGCTCCTGCTTTCAATTCGTCCAGCGTTTCTTTGGAGTTTTTCTCGCGTCGCACATCCACTGTGATATCGCGGTCGGTAATCGCAATCCGTTCAAAGGAAGTGCGAGAGCTTCCACGATACAAGAGCAGTGTGGGAATACGGCGTTGAGGTTGTGTATTGTTGAACCATCCTTTCCACATGGAGACATCCAGCAGGGGTTTCTTGTCTTTCGAATCGGGACAGAAGAACTTGTGACGCACAGTCTCGGTCTTGGCTGTGAAATATCCAATGTAGGGTGTCTCGGGACTGACCGTCATTCCGTAGAAGATTTGCTCGAATCGTGTGCGTGGAGCTGTAAAGGTTGTGGAGACTAATGGGATGTACCATTTCGCACGAACCATCGAGACCGTTTCATGTTTGGGTGTATCCAAATCCAACAATCGTTGAAGTTGTGCTTGGGTCGCTTCAATGGATGCACGCAAAGGTTCAATGGTCGTAGGTGTATCGGGTTTCAAGCGAGGAAAGTAATTCAACTTGATTCCAGGGGATGCTTCGGGAGTCAATACAGTTGCACGAAGTTCAGTGACTTCATAGGGATGTAAGGTTTCGAACAAACTCTGTGTTTGTGGAATCGGACGCGATGCAGCTTGAAGTCCTGGAATGTCTCTGGGAGGTAACGGCATCACAAAGGAATGCACTTCATCCACACCTAGAATGCGCCACTCGTCGAAATCCGTGGGTGGGTCGAACAAGGGTTGCAGAAACTCTTCATGATCTTCCCACTCTTCTCGTGTGACCTCTCGTTCGGTAACACCCGTTCCAACACGAATCTCGGTCAAGTAGACTTTCAATCGGTCTTGCGTGATTCGCTTTCCGTCCAAGGACAAACGCAAAAACAAGTTGGTCCAATGGACTGGATTGGTCGAGTAATAGTCTTTAGGCAAGTTTGTCTTGGCTTCAATGAAGAGGCGGTCTGGATGTGACGCCACATGCAAAGCCACAATTTGCCGAACGGTTTCAATGCTGTCATCCTCATAGAAACGGACCGGCTGTAAAGTCCCGAAGACGGGGACGGTTTTCATTATTTATCGCCCCGACTTGATTTCGTCGGAATCACCCCTTAAATCGGGCTATCGGTAATCATCATTCCGCAATACGGTGTGGGTGTATGCGAGTAGTTCACTGGATGGTAAATGCCGACTTTCACTGCGTCTCCAAGGATTAACTTGAAGTTCGCCCAAAACTCTTGCGTGTGTCCGATGGTCTCGGTCATCAAATGCGCCATCTCATGCAGCATCACAAACATCACAGTGTTCTTATCGACGAGTGGATACTTGGGTGGTTTGGTCTTGTCTCGCAGACAGACGACGATTTTCTGTCCCTTGTTTTCCGAATACGAAGTGTCAGGTGAAGTCATTTCATTTTCAATAAACACATCGGGTGTGAAGCGTTGAATGAATCGACCAATCGGTGGGTCCTGGTCTAATCCAGGGGTCTCTTTATAGTAGGTATGTAACTTGACGAGGTCTCCGCGAATCTCCGACATGAGTTTCACAGCCGCCTGCTTGTCAGGTAAGTTTTGCATTTCGTACTCAAGCCCATCTGGGCCTTTCATACGAGTTGTGTTACCGGGTCCTTGATTGGCTAGGTATGCGAGCGCAACGACACCTACACCGGCAGCGAGAGGGAACATTATTTAGTAGATAGGTTTGTGTTTAGGCAGTGAGTCCCTCGATAGCACGAGAGGCCTTGAACGGGTCGGGGTCAATGGTGGTGTTCAAGAAGGGACCCACCTTGGACTGTGGATTAGGCAACTCGGAGCGGATGTCGTAGCTCTGGTTGCGCTTGGTCTGGGCGATACCGACAATGTTGATGTTGCTGTGGTAACCGGATTGCAAGAAGTTCTGTCCCTTGAGGTCCTCGGCGCCCACAGGGTTCACGGCAGCCCAGTCGGCGCCAATCTTGCCGTTGGGGAGAAGCTCAGACGAGGACAAGGTGGACTCTTGGTACGTCTGTTGGGAAGAAGGAGTGCGTCCCTGAATCATGCCGGATACAGAGGTGGCGTTACCGGCGACACCGTGGGGCATGCTCATGTAAGGACCGCTGTTGGAGGAAGGTGCCATGGAGCCAGAGCCTCCGAGCTCCTCGGCCTTATCCAAGACGGCAGCCTTCGCACCTGAATACGAAGTAAAAAGAACATACAACACGGCAACTCCTGCGACTACGGCTCCGAGGCGAATCATTTTCGTCTGATTTAGCTTCATGTTTATATAGGTAATCAGACAAATTTCAATGAGTAAACTCATCGAATCGTTGCTGAACGACATGCTGGAACGGGTCAAGACGCCCGAAGTTCAGCTGGCGTTTCATTCCAATGTTGTATCTCCATTGTTCAATTATTTATTTGACTTCCTGTTCCCGTACTTGGTGGCAATCTTGGGTCTGTGGGCTATCATGTTCATGGGCATCGTCATTATCCTGGTCATGTTGTTGCGGAAGGGGGTATAGAATGTTGACGAGCTGTTCGCGGGTGAGTTTCCAGATACCTCCAATGTTGCGTTCCTTGGCTTGTTGGCGGAGTTGCACGATGGTGTACTTTTCAATGGTAAAGGACTCTGGTAATTCGGGGAGAGAGAGTAAGCGGATCAGTTCATGGCGTTTCTTGGTATAGTACATTTTGATGCGTCGGGTCTTGGCGACCTTCTTCAACTCGACGAGAGACATGGAATCGTAGGTATTCATTTGGGTGGTGGGGGATGGAAGTAGATTCCTGACTTTCAAGAATCCATTTTGATTTTTTCCACTGTAACAGATAATGCGAAAGACAATTGCAGTTCTCATCTTTTTCTTGGCAGCGCTCTTAGCTGGTTATTTTGCTCGTTCCATGGTTCCTGCCCCCTCTAAGGCGTCCGAGGAGCCAAGCGATGGAAAGGAACGATTCATGCAACGCGAGCGCGGTATGCCCCTCGACATGCAAAAGACTGAAGGTATTACGGGTTACGATGGTGTCTCCCCTTTGTTAGGCTCTGAACCCAAGCCAGTCCCCGAGAGACCTTATGAGATGGCCAATGACCAAGAGCTGTTCCAGTTCGAGGGTAACCGTATGTCTGCAGATTGCTGCCCAAGCCCCTTTTCCGGTGACACTGGATGCGTCTGCTTAACGGATGAACAACTGAAACTCTTTGAAAGCCGCGGCGGTAATAAGGCTTAAGAGAACATGTAGTCAAATCTAATAAATGGAACATCTACGAAACCTTGTGAACCTTTTCAAAGAGGCACATCCAGAACTTCGGGCGAATGAAGAACTCTTTCAACACATTGAAACTGTTCTTCTCCCTCATCTATTGCGTGTTGTAAAGCGTGACGATACGCTGTTTCAAGAAATCGAGTTGTTTCCAGGAATCAAGGTTGCATGGAAACCGTCCGACGACAACTGGAAAAAGGTCCAAATGGCGTTGGTCTATGCCGTCCTCAACGGAAACCCCAAAGAGAAGTTTGGAAAATTGATGGAAGCGATGAAATGTGCGATTCCAGGCACTGCAGCTCAAGCCGATGAAGTCCAGCAAATCTTGGAAGATGAAGAGACTCAATCCTCCATGTCTGAAATGCTTGAACTCATCATGAGCACCCGATTAGTGTCTTTGGTCGGCGACATCATTCAGTCCGTAGACCTTGAAGGGTTAGATATTGATTTCGAAGACCCCGAACGATTGCTTCAAATGCTTCGAAACCCACAACAGAGTGAAATCTTGAACGAGATTATGATGCGAGCTCGAGCTGTATTAGAAGAGAAGATTCGGTCAGGCAAGCTCAATCAGAATGAACTGCGAAGAGACATTGAAAAGATTCGTGCAAAATTCCAATCGTCCTTTGGTAAGTTTTTGAATCAAGCCGTCCTCGGCGAAGATGCAGGGAACACCACTGGAAACACCGCACAACAGATTCTCTCGAACCACCCCGATGCGCGTCGAGCTAGGATTTTGGCACGACTACAGAGAAAGCACGAACAAAAAACCCGTGGTTCAAAGTAAGAGATGACTGAACCCTTTTGGTATTCGGAACCAAGTATTCTATTCAACCAGGATACTTGGTACAAGTTTGTCCCACAACCCTCAATGCCCGTCCGAGCGTCACTGAACGCAGTGGTTCGCTTTTCAGTGTATTTATCGGTCTTATTAGTGCTGACTTCACGAGACGCATGGTATCTGCTATTGGTGCCTGTCGTCATGATGGCTACAGTTCTATTGGAATCCGTCTTCCCTGAAGCCAAGACGATTATGTCCGAGAAGTTTGCATCCGGACCGGTTGTCTCCGGATATACAGGTGTTGAAACCTCGATGCCGACCGCCGACAACCCATTCATGAATCCTCAATTGACAGACATCGTGGACAATCCAGAACGACCTCCTGCAGCCGAGATTACCGATGTGAAAGTCCGTGACAAGGTCAATCAAGCCTTCGCACAGACCTCGAACATCTACATGGACACAACGGATGTCTTTGACCTAGTTCAATCTCAACGCAATTTCCACGCTGTGCCTGCCGATGACCACGCAGGGTTCTTGGAGTTTCTTGGAAAGAACGGACAACGAACCAATCAAAAAGGATTAAGCGAAGGATTTGTAATTGCGAAGGGTACGATGACGGGACTTCCCCTTCCTTCGGTGGGTGCCGCCCCGACGCCTGCGCAAGCCTAATTCTTGAACGATTTCTTTACCAGAGTCTCGCTTTCCTTCTAGACGCTTGACTTCCTTTCCATTCTTACGGACGACAATGGTTGGAAAGCTTTGGACCCCGTCGTCCATCCCGACTTGATTGGCTTCCTTCTCTTCCACCTTAACGTGTTTCAAGTATTTCTTCGCGTCATTCCACGCAGGTCGCATGGCTTCACAATGAGGGCAGCCGATCATAAAGAAATAGACTACGGCAACTCGTCCCGACATTTATATGGATACCTAGAAAATGGCGTGTATCACTCGTATCGAACAACGACTCGACCGCTCTTGGGAGGGTTATTCTGTGAAAACAGGACAGGTTCGTCCATTCAAGACACTCGCGGATTACGAGCAGTATACCAAATCACTTGCGGCCCAAGGAACTCATTGCCCATCCATTGACCCCATCTATACACAGGGATACACTCCTGGAAAGAACACAACACATACTGGCTTTCTTGAATTTCAGCCTCGTGACGCACAAACACAAGCCAAATATTCTGCAATGTCTCCAAGTTGGGAAGGGATTCAATCGTCTGAAGCTGCAATTGCACGAGGGGATTACGATTTGGACCGCGCCGAAAAGACTCGCCAAGAACTTCGTGGAAAACAACCTGTAGTTCAATCCCAAGGTCCAGAGACTTCGTGGAATTGTAGTGTCCAATAAACAATGGGACTCTGGATACTTCTAGGGATTATCGTACTCTTGATACTCTGGAGAGTACGCGAACACTATGTGATCATTGAAGGACCCGGTGCGCGTCCAACTCGGAATGCAGAATGGTTGAGTAAGATTGATGCATCAGCTCCAATTGGAGGCAACGACGATGATTACCTGAAGGTCCTTCAGAAGTTCTACGATGAAATCTACGAACCTGCACGCAAAGCCAATCCAACGGTGTTTATCAAAGACACTGAAGTCAAAACCTTTTCAGATTCAGTCACGATACCTGGTGTGGATAAGGAATCGATTCGTAAGATTATTACTGCCGGGTTTGCAGTTGAACGAACTGGAAGTGCAGCGGAACGAGAACAAAAGGAAACCGTGACGACAGGAGCTCTAGCAGGGTTCAAAGGTGAGAATCTTCAACCCGATATGGGCGTCGATGAAGTGCGAACACGCACCGAGTTAACCTATACACCTTCGGATAGCCGAAAAGGAAAGCTGCCTGAAGGCGAATATAGTCCTGTCCCACAAAGTGAACCACGGCGCGAGGGAAACTGGGACGACAACTCCACAAGTTGGAATCGTGGTCAGTTTTACGGGGTGTGAGTGTGCTAAAAATGTAGTGTAGAAACAATGAAGAAAGTATGGATTTTCCTACTGATTGCTGTAGTCCTCATCGCATGGACACTGGTCCGCGAACGATTTGAACCGACTCCAAGTATTCAAGCCCCACCGTACGACAAGGCAGATAAGATTCGAATCTTTGGATTACTAGACAATGCAGATCAAGCCTTTCTGATGACGAAGGTGAAGTCACAAGATGTGACGAATGCCGGCGTCTTTGAAAGTTTATCGAATAAGGCAGGACTCTCGACGGATGAAAAGGCTAAACTCCAAGAAGCCAAGAATGCATTGGAAGAAAAGGCTGGAGGTCTGTTAACACCGAGTATTGAGAAGTTTTACTATGATGTCTTCAAATCTGCGTCTGTGCCGATTACCTTACAAAAGATCGATACATTCCTTACAACCGATACAAATACATCGGTCTCGAAAGAGATGATAAAACGTGTGTTGAGTACCTATTTCATTAGTCAAGCAGGTGTATCGGGTAATTCGTCATACAATACCATCCTTACAGGACTTGGACAAGGTCAAGGGTATTTGAATAACGGTCCAACGGGTGCTTCCACCGGTCCAACAGGTAGTTCTTCTACAGGTCCAACAGGTGGTAGTGCTGCTACAGGACCTACAGGCAGTGTTTCTTCAGGCGCAGCGGCCCATGCAGGAGGTCGTTTGCATAAGCTGTTTGGCCCGGTCTTTAGAGGCTTTGGAGAAGCAGGTCCACAAGGACTAGTGGATTCAACTAAAGACAATAAATACCCTGAACTTTTGGGTGGACGAGGAGGAAAATGGGGGTCTGAAAGTTCTGGAATGGGTGGACGAGTCACCGACTTAAAAGGATCACTTCCTTCATCCGCATCGTTGGGTTCGGATGCAAATAGTCAATACTTTCCCTATTCTCGTCAACCTGGAGATATGGATCTGATACAAGATCCTTACAGAGTCTCTCAGCAATTTGCATCGTCGAGCTATTCCTTCAAAACGGAACCCGTTCCATTCCTAACCGATTTTTCAGCCTTCCAAAACTAAAGAATGTACACCTTCGGACTTCGAAACAAAAATGGGTCCTGCTGGATTAATGCAGGACTCCAAGCTATCTTACGTATCCCCGATTTTCAGAAACGAGTCAATGATGGAGACGAAGACGTCGACAACCCAGTCGAGGCATGTCTAGCCGAAATCTGGGCCAGTCGTGGCGATGAGGGATTGAAATCCTTGTATGAATGCGTCAAGGTCTGTCCCTCCATGCCTGCAGGCGAAAGCATCGGCGACTCCCACGAGTTCATCCAATTTCTCTGTGACAAAGTACCCTTCCTTGATAAGCTTACGCGCTTCAAGGTTGCGAACTCCATTCAGTGTGACCACTGCGACTACAAAGACCTCCGCCCCGACACCCTCAACGAATTCTCCATTACGCCTGTAGGAGGCAAGCAAACCGTCTCCGATGCGATTGCTGAAACCGTCAAACCACAAAGCATTCCCGATTGGACCTGTGAAAAGTGCAAGCAAAAGGGATGCCACAAGCAGATGATGTTTGCAGAGTTCCCTCAAGTCATGATGTTCCACCAGACGTCCATGGGAACGACAACACAATACACACCGGTCGTCGTCCTCAACAAGGTTCGCTTCGCTCTGTTTGCGATTGTGTGTTTCACAGGAAACCACTGGTTCACCTGGGGTCGTAACCTTCCACCAGGTCAGCCATGGTATCGATTTGATGATACACACGTTCAAACACACACTGCAAACTTTATGCCTCACGACGACCGTATGCGATTGCTGATGTATTATCGTATCAATGAATAAGTAAGAATGCCATCCGTATCGGCAGGAGCCACAGGAGCCACAGGTCCAGTAGGACCCACCACCAGTTCAACGACTACACAAAATGCATCCGCTGCAACAGGACCTACGGGACCCACAACCGTGGTAAAGGAAACGATTTTGACCTCCGACATCTACGGAGTGTTTATCGGTGCCTTTTTCATTGCTCTTTCACTGATCGTGTTATTTGCAACAGGTTCCTTTGTTGCACTCTTGGTCCTTTGGGCTACTCTCGCCCTAGTCCTCGTTGTATTGGTCTATTACGGGTTCATCTCCATTGACCAACTGTTCGGAAGTGAAACCGTGAAAAAGGAGGAAAAGAAAGAAGTTATACCTGCTGCCTCCAAGTCGGTTCCCTCTGGTCCTATCATTGGAAGTGAAGTCTTTCACGTCTACGATCAACAGTTCACCTATGATGAAGCCCCTGCAGTCTGCGGTGCGTATGGAGCTGAACTCGCCACACTCGAACAAATCATGGACGCCTATGCGAAGGGAGCTGAATGGTGTGGCTATGGATGGTCTGCAGGTGGAATGGCGTTGTACCCCACACAGAAGGAAACCTGGGAGCGTCTTCAACAAGAAGTGGATCCAGCCAAGAGAACCTTTTGCGGTCGTCCAGGTGTGAACGGTGGTTATTTTGACCCTAGTACGAAGTTTGGTGTGAACTGCTTTGGATTCAAACCTGCAGGTAAGTTCACTCCACCGGCTCCTGTTCCAGGTATGGACATGGAGAAATACAATTCGATGGTTGAACGATTCAAGCGAATGTTGAAGACGTTGACCTTGGATCCCTATTCTCGTAATGACTGGTCTAAATACACTAAACAAAGTACCGTTGAAAAGTTTGTAGGTGGTAGTGTGTTCACCAATCCATTCAAGCAGCAGTTTTTCACTCCATTCGGAGTTCGAGAACACTTGGAAGGAGGGAATGGATACGTAGAACCCTTGGGCGGAAATTTGGGAAACAGCGCACCTTCGTGGGAAGGTCCATATGCAATCCGCGGAGGAATCGGTCAGATGGGTCCAACGGGTGCAACAGGCGCCAAGGGTGACCAAGGTATACAAGGTATTGTCGGAGCCATGGGTCAACAAGGACCTCAAGGAATCCAGGGTAATAAGGGTGATAAAGGCGATAAAGGTGATAAAGGCGATCAAGGAATTCAAGGAGTTCCAGGAAGTTCTGGATCAACGGTTGGAGTTGTAGGACCTATGGGACCTACTGGAGATCGAGGTGAACGAGGCTTCACAGGTGCGGATGGAAAACAAGGACCTGAAGGAAAACAGGGTCCTGGAGGAGTTGCTGGACCTGTAGGACCTGCTGGAGCCGTAGGACCTAAAGGCAATCCAGGAGACCCAGCAACTGTTCCTAGGAACTTGAATGTGGATAGTATTCAGATTGGAAACCATTTAATTCGCCCACGTCCTTTACAACCATCCACCGATCTCCAAATCTTAAACACAACTGGAGGTGGTACTGACGATAGAGGTGTTTTACTTCGTAATGGTGAAAACTGGAGCACAATGTTTATCAGACGCGGTGGAGGATTTAAGCAATATGATTAAGTTATTCACCCCACGCAAACAAAGGTGGTACATCGCCTACACCGCGTCCATACGAAAGACCTCGAGAGCCTTTGAAACACAAGTAGGGCATACCCGGAACATGACGCATTCCTTCAGGACATTTCTTGTAGCACAATGCGTCGACGTTTTCTCGGTCTCCGTAGTTATCACAGGTCAACTGCTTGGCTCGTAAATCTCCACCTGTAAGTCCTCCTACACATCCAAAGATACTTCTCCATGCACAGTTATCCCACTTCAACTGTTTCTGACACAACAATCCCCAGTCGTTCCATGCAGTTCCATCGTCGTATCGATGACCGGAATCATAACACGACTTCAATTCCATGACTTTTCCAATGCCTACATTCGTCGTATTCGCCCAACAGACGGGGCCCACTCCATGATATCCGTCTTCACAGGCTTCGTAACACAATCCTGCATCGAGTTCCGACTTGTTTGCAGGACAGGTGTCGGGTGTAATTCCAAACAGACGCTTTCCCTTTGCATTGGGTTCAAAGGAAAGGATGTCTTCGTCGTTGAAGGGATTTCCGTATTTCACCACAAAGGTTTCTCGGTAACGCAATCCTAAAAAGAGAATCACGACAAGAACTAGCAGGAGTTCATACATTATTTTGTCGGCACATTTTAAGATGGAACCTGTTCAACCTAGACAGTTCGACCGACCCAAATGGAAAACACAAACCGAGATTCCGATCGCCAAAGGACAGGAAACATCCTATCCCTTTCAATGGCTTCTTTTCAAGCCGCAAACTCATGCCGTGGAGCCGTTTGTTACCAACCAAACTACACGAAATGAGAACACTAAACGAGTCTCAAAATAGCGGCGGGTTGTTTCGATCAACCGACCTATGGGTTATGAGCCCATCGCGCTTCCTCTGCGCCACGCCGCTATCTAGACTTCACAGAGTCTCTTTAAATAGATAAGATGGAGCCAGCCGTCATTGCACTGATTTGTGTCGTTGGATACGCAGTGGTATGGCTACTGGCACGCCGTCTTTTTTAACTCGCAAATAATCACCCGTCTTACAACAAAGATGGAGGTAGCCCTTCTACTCGGATTAGCTGCGCTGGGTTATAGCCTTGCGCCGCAGATTGCGCGAATGCAAGAAGAACAACTCAAAAAGCGAAATCCAAAGGAAACCTTTATTAGTCCAGCCGACTTTGAACAGACCGATGTAGTCAATGTAGTTCAGTCCTCCGAGGGACATAATAACATGGTACCCTTCTTTGGAGCCAATGTGACTCAATCCACCTACAGCGGTGCAACGGATGGAATCCTCGACACTTACACGGGAACAGGTAAGAACACCTTTTTCCATAAGGAGGAAGCAGGTGCATTCTTCAAGCCCGAGTCTGCAACTGGATTGCCTTGGGGTAAGCAGGTTGAAACAGACTTTGAACAGTCTCGTATGGTGACTTCACTTGCAACCAAGAATGTGTTCCCGATTGAACCTGTGTTGGTCGGTCCAGGTGTGAACGATGGATATACCAACCTTCCATCCGGTGGTTACCAACAGGATTCCATGCGTGACTTTGCCTTGCCCAGAACCACCGATGAATTGCGTGTCGAGAACAAGCCCAAGCTTACCTATTCTGCTGACCCTATTCCAGGTTCACACTTCATTACCGACATGGGTCTTCAAGCACCTGTCAAGAAGAACCGCCCAGACCGATTCCAAGTCTTACAGGATAAGGATGGTTCACTCCCGCACTTGAACACTGCGGTCGGTCAACAAGTTGCCTCTGCAATTTACCCGAATCAAGTGATGAAGGTCCAACACCGCGAGAGCACCTCGGTCGAATACGAAACGCCTGCTCAATCCGCAGCCGGTGGATACTTGTCTTACATTCGTGCCTTCACTGAACCTTACCAGGAGTTCATGAAGTTGACGGTGGAAGGTCGCCCAACACCCGCAGGTCCTTCCGGTGGTACGGCTGCATTGGCTGCAGGACCTCAATCCTACAATGTCCAGACACATCGCGATGAGACACTCCTCAACAACTCTCGTTCCTTTGAGGCTCCATTGATGACCTTTGGAGGACAAGCACCTACCGCCGCACAAATGGGTTCCGTCAAATACTTTGAGCCCCTGCAAGAAGACATCAACGTTCAACGCAACAACCCAGGTATTTTGGATGCCTTCAAGAAGAACCCGTATACACAGAGTTTACAGTCTAGTGCGTAATGGACTTACTGGGATATTCAGAGACCGTGTTGGATATCTGTCTCGTCGGGAAGTCACGCCGTGAAATTCATACCATTCTTCGTCAAGTCTATATGTATCCAACTCGTATTCGCATTTGTCCCTGTGTCACCGATCCGTGGGTTCGGAAAACCTTGGAGTTTCTAGACGCGCAGTACAGCAATGAACCATCTCATCCTAGACATGGGACGGATTGAAAATAGTCTTCTTCAACGACGCGATGAGCTTGCACAAGCAACTTCATGGGCGTTTAATCTTATATTGTTGGGCTTGGTCTTGACGGGCTTTGTCTACTTTTTGTACGTCCAATACAACACACATCAAACCGAACTCCAAGAAGAGAAGCGAATCCCCTTTGAACCGCAAGTGTGGTATTCTGCGGTGCGAAATGTTCGTAGTGAAGAGTATGGACAGCAACTCCAACCTTTTGAGATTGAAACTCGATATGGTCTACCGTGACCTGCCCGTTGAAGAGGCACAGAAGAAGTTTGAAGAACTCAAAGTCGTTCCACCCGAGACTGCGGTAGTTGAAGCACCGAAACCCAAGCGGAAGACAGTTAAAGCTTTACTTCCCAAGAGTAAGTAATGACTACGGTATTGCCGTTCTCAAACAACGCGATTAACGTGTACGCGTACGAAGGGTTTTCGTACACGATTTCCAATGTAGCAGGCTATACGTTACAAACCGTTTCAAATTCGTCTGGATTTGGACCCAGTCCTTCAGCATTGTATTTCACCAAAAATGGCAATACGAGCTATACGTTTGCGGTTTCGGATTTGTCTACCAATCTGACTGCAGGAAGGACTGAAAACTTTATACTTCAAACGGTCAGTGGATCGTCCATCTTAACCTCCAGTAATACCGTGACGGTAAATGCTGGACGATTTTTGGACGGTTCAGGTCTAACATTAAGTAACAACGTCTATACGTTCTATAAGAACGAAGCTATCACACCGATTCGTCTTGTGGCTCCTTCATTTACCTTGAAACAACCCACCTCCATTCCAACGTTGCCTCCTGGACTATCGTTTAGCGCCGTTGCTTCGAACATCTACGACATTACAGGAGTTCCATCTGTGACGGTTCCTACCTCCAACTACCAGATCATTGGAGTTGAAAATGGAGGAAGTAAGGTCATCACTACGAAGTTCAATATGGTCATTAGTAATGAGCGTCTTCGGTTGAACCTAGTAGGTTCACCTATTATTTCAGGAATGACGATTGGAACTCCAATTACATCACGAACGATCACTGCAATTCCTCCTATTGGTTCAAGTGTCATTCGGTATACGTTTCCAACACTTCCAGATGGAATTACTGCAACCGATAGTTTGGGAAACAGTGTTTCGTCTCCATTCTTACCTGCAGATCTTTCGTATACAATGATCATTCAAGGCACACCTACTTTGACGGCTGCATATGCGTTCGCGAATGCAAATGTGGGGTCTAATGGAGCCACCTACACAATTCAAGCCTCACGAACGTTCCCATCTTTACTTCAAACAAACCAAAACTTGACGTTTTCATTCGCAGAAACAGTCTTGTTTGATTTGTCGACAATTCAACCGCTGTACACAGGTGTTCCACTGGTAGCTGGGCAAAACTTCTTTCGTGCGGCTACGTATTTCACAAGCAATGTAGCCATAACGGATATCTCATCCACCAGCTTACCCCCTGGACTAACCATTGTATTTGATGCTTCATCCTCCCGCGGAAACCTTGTAGGTACACCCACAGTCGCAGGGAGTGCAAATTACACCATTCGCGCAACGAACTCAAATGCGGTGATACGCGATTACGTAACACCTATTACAGTTGCAACCGATACGGTAACCTTTATCAGTCCCTCGCCTGCAATCGATACATCCTATAGTTTTATCTTGTCCAGACCGGTTGATCAAGTCAAAACTGGGTATTATCCATATCCAATTACCTTTGCAGCGGAAGCAGGTTCAAAGCTTCCTGTCGTGTTATCGGCTCCTGGATTGGCGGGAACAGGACTTTCATTGTCCAACGGAACGATTGTCGGAATCCCTACCTCGGTACTTCCACTCACAACGATTTCAGTCAATGCAACCGTAACAGGTTCACCTGCAACCGCAAGTCGGAACATCAAGATTCAAATCTTGAACGATGCATTCGAATTTGGAACAGTCGCTTCAAGTAATTTTGCGTTTATTCAGAACATTCCGATTACACCCTTTCAGATTCCAGTTACGACGTTAAGTGGACGCAATGTGATTAATTTTACAACCTCGAATGGCCCAAGTGGAGTCTCCATCAATCCTGGAGGGGTTGTTTCTGGAACACCCTTGAGTTCAACACCTATCTCTGGAAACTTTTCAGTGACTCCTACAACGGGTTATGCCTCTGCGTCGCAAGACTTCAGTTATACGCTGTTTCCAGATAATATCCTATTGACGGTTCCACAATCAACCTATTCGTATGTTGCAGGAGATCCTATTTCAATTCAAGTCACAGGTACAGCGTATAGTGGAGCTAACGTGAATCAGTTTACATTGACTCCCAATTATGGACCCGTCATCAACTCTACGACTGGATTGATTTCCGGTAATTGGACCGATAGTATTCCTCCCAATACAGTTCTTCCTGCAAATGGTACGTTGACGATTGGTTGCTCTGCAAACAACGTAACGGATACCTTGGTTGGAACCTTTACAACCGTTCCATCCATCAATCGTACGAGCTTTGCATGGTTAGGACCTGTGTTTTACAAATACAATGATGTATCCTGGACTGCAGACCCGAAAGTGTTTGGCGGAGATGGATTCGATATTGTGATTAAAAATAGCAATGTGACTGGTAACTTTGTAGTCGCAGCTGCATCGAATGTGATCTATCGGTCGTCGACAATTAATGACTTTCTTCCGATTACAACTGATCAAGATTGGTGTTCAACATTAGCGTTCAACCCCGACACTTCTACATGGTGGTGTTCTGGATTACGCACAATGGACGATGCAGTCAAACGAGCCGCAGTCATTCATTCAGAGAACAATGCAGACTCATGGGACTTGTTAAGTCTGCTTGAATCGGGTGGTAACTATATGCTTACTCGAGACAGCAACTCAAACGTTGGTAATGCATACCTTCGAGGAGGTATTGCTCTTGGATATGGCGAAGGTGTGTTAATGGCGGGAGGATTGACGGATGACGCAGGCAGTCCCGTAATGCTTCGGTCCACAGACGATGGACTATCCTGGTCTAGTAGTATCACAGGAGGGTTCACAAAGGAGACTGCGTATTTCAACACGGAGAATCCAGATGTATGGGTTGCGACTGGATCCAGTGGATATAAAAGTTTCGATAATGTAGCCTCCTCTTCAGACCCTATCTTTACAACGGATACAGAAACGATCAAGTATTCATACGACCAAGGGCAAACTTGGTCCAACGCAATTGGAGCATTTAATATGTTTGGATATGAAGTGATCTATGCAAGCAATATATGGGTTGCAACAGGTGTAGATGCTAATATTGTTTCGGGTAACACAATCTATACACTCAAGTTAAAATACTCAACCGATGGAATCAATTGGAATAACGCAACTCCTTTCACATTCGACATATCGTCCAGTCTTCCATTCACTGCTCCATTACCGCTAGGTTCTATGAACTACGATGGTTCAAATTGGAATGTGTTTCGTACAGACCTTTCAGGAAGCTCGCCTAAATTGTATAGTACTACATCCATTTCTAATCCTACAAGTGGATGGACTAACACGACGGTTTCTTCATTACCGTCCAACGCAAGTCGGGTCATTTCCTATACACGTCCTCAATACCTTCGTACAACGGGCACAGACTCTCCAAATCTTGCGATCACACTTTCATTTAACCTTGGAGTTGGAGAAGGACCATTGATTACTTCGCCCAGCCTTCGGTCCTTTTTGGTGTATCAGTACATCCCAGTCTCTATCCAACTCGCAGCGGCCCATGTAAGCGGAAATGTATATTTCTTCATAACGAATGCAGAACTTCCACCAGGTCTTACCTTCAATCCGTTGACAAACGTTATCAGTGGAAAGCCAGCACAAATTGGAAACTATACAACACGAGTCTTTGCACAGGATGCATCTGGAATTACCGTGGATTCATTTGACTTTACAGTGAACGTGCCTAAACTTCTTCGTAAACAGGACGGAGCAGGAGCCTATACTTCTTTACTGAAACAGTATACCGAAGTCTTGGCGGCTCAAAGTGGACGCGATCAACGCATGCTTCCAAACCAAGAAAGACGGTTGGGAGAATTCATGTCTCCAGTACCTGCTACCGTAATCACACAACCATTCAGTACAGATTGCACAACATGTCCTCCGGTTGGAACCAATGTAACCGATGTGTCTGGAGGTGGAGTGTTCGAGTTAAGCCTTGGAGCCTTTACAACGGTGACTACATTCATCGACGCAAGTGGAGAGGAAGTCTTTGACGCTGGAAGTGCTTAAGCAATTCTATGTGTATACTACAATGGCGGCAAACCAAGCACTTTTAAGGCGGATTCAACTTCGTCGTGATACTGTGGACCGTTGGTCTGCATTGAATCCCGTTCTCGCAGAAGGAGAAATTGGATACGAAACTACAGGATCCAATCGTATCAAAATTGGTAATGGTGTTACAGGATGGAACAGTATTCCATATTTCAACGTAGGACCCACGGGTAAACAAGGACCCACTGGACCTACCGGTAATACAGGTAACACCGGCAATACTGGCAACACAGGACCTCCATTCATGACGATTCAAAATCTATTAAGCACTCGAGTCATCACAGGTCTTACCAATAAAAATAATGAATTGTATGCGAATCCCAACCTTACATTCAATGGATCCAATCTAACCGTGATAGGCAATGCATTTGCATCGTCCTTTCGAGCTCAAGGAGGGGTTAGTGCACCTGCATTCACGGATGTATCGGATACAACGTCTGGAGTGTATTTTCCTAGCACGTACACGGTTGGAGTTTCGACCAATCAGGCTGAACGTGTTCGAGTAGACCTTTCTGGAGTCAGACTCACGAGTGGAACGATTCGTAATTTGAATGGCAGTGTGGCTGCACCTACTTATACGTTTACAAGTGATCTCAGTGCAGGTCTCTATCGACCCGATACGAACAAACTCGGAGTGGTGACGGCTGGACTTGAACGAATGACCATAGACGCAAGTGGACAGGTCGGAATCAACCGAACAGCTCCTTCAAGCTTGTTGGACGTCAATGGAACCGCATTGATTTCAAATCTAGTTGTAACCACGGATGCGTCGATCAACCGACTTCTCAAAGTACCGAATGCAACGATTACGAGTAACCTTGCAACTTCAACCGTAACGGCTACGTCGGACATTTCATCGGCTACAACTTTGTTTGGATTGAACTCTGTGATTACGAGCAATGTTAATGCTGCATCGATGACCGTACAGAACGACATTTCATCCACTGGACGAGTTTGGGCGAATAACATGTCAGTCGTTAACACACTTTCAACTGCCATTGTCGCAGCGAGTTCGGATGTGTCTGTGAACGGAATGGTTCGTGCCCCAACTCTGTTTGCGATTTCGGATGTGTCGGTCAATTCAAGTATTCGTTTAGGAGGAACTCTTCGATCACAAATAGGAAGTGCAACTGCGCCTCCCTATACGTTTACGGCAGATCTATCCACGGGTTGGTTCAGTCCTACTACAAATACGGTTGCATGGACTACCTCTGGACTCGAACGAATGCGAATCCAACCCAGTGGAAATGTAGGCATTGGTACAACAGCTCCTAGTGTATTGTTTGACGTCAGTGGAGCTATCAAGACATTCACCTTAACGGCTACATCCGATATTTCATCGTCCGCACGAATCTGGGGTGCGAACGCGACCATTGCGAGTAATATTGGAACTTCGACCTTGACGGCTACGTCGGATATTTCATCGTCTGCGCGAATCTGGGCTGCAAATGCAACCATTGTCAGTAATTTATCAGCCGCGTCTGCGAATATTATGGATATATCCCTTACCAATATTAATGGTTTGAAATACTTTGCAGGTGGTGCAAGAGGACGTACCTTTCAATTGAATTACTCATCTGGAAGTGCAGGGTTTACGGTCACTACCTTCAAAACTGGATTTAGCACTACATTTTGGCCAATTACGACTGCAGTGGATAGTGCAGGAATTGTATATGTAGCTGAAAACTGGCGTATTCGAAAAATCACTTCAGATGGTACCACTACAACGCTGACTGGCTCGTCGGTAAGTGGAGGCAGTACTGATGGAAATGCAGCAACTGCGTTATTTAATCGAATTCGGGGAATGACAATCGATTCTTCAGGTAATGTATACGCAGCCGATGGAGCAAGTGGTGAAAGACTCCGTAAGATTACACCTAGTGGAGACGTTACTACAATTACAACAAGTTTAAACAGCGGTACTAATGGAATTACAGTAGATTCTTCAGGTAATGTATACACAGTCAGTATCAATTTTAATTTGATTCAGAAAACCACACCCGGTGGTGTCATTACAACCTTCGCTGGAGGAGGAAGTGGAGGAAGTAGTTCTGGATATGGAAACGGGGTTGGAACTCAAGTTTTATTCAGCAGTCCTTATGGAATCGTCATTGATTCTGCAGGTAATTTATATGTAGCGGATACTGCCAACCATCGCATTCGTAAAGTGACTTCATCGGGTGTAGCATCTCTAGTCGCAGGAAGTGGAACGCAAGGTAACACGGATGGAATCGGTGCGTTGGCTACTTTCAATAATCCACAAGAAATCACGATCAATTCGACAGGAACTACTTTGTATGTCGCTGACGCTTATAGCGTCCGCAAAATCGTGATTGCTACAGGTGAAGTAACCACACTTGCGGGTTCTGCAACTCTAGGAAGTACAGACGGAGTAGGAGCTAGTGCGAGTTTCAATCCTATGACATCAATTGTAGTAACTCCTAGTGGAGAACTCTATGTATCCGAAGATGTAGTTGGTGGTAGAATTCGTAAGTTAACTTCTAAAATAGAAGCTACTTATGCGTCTACTACACTTACAGGTGGGATACTATCCACTGAATTTGACCCGATTACAGCCCTGGCAACTATCACTGTTCCTGGGGGTACGACCAATGCTAAAGTTATGAGTTTTTCTATACCTGCACGATATCCGTCTATGTCTTCTATTACAGGTGAATGGATTCTCGGTCTCTATGCTACAGTAGGAGTTCCGGCAAGTCCTGCAAGTTTTTACTTTGAAATTATGGACGGAAGCACCGTTGTGGTAACTGGTTCGAGTGGAACACTTGTCAATCTATCTTCGCCTTTGCAGTTGTATACGGCTTCACTCTTTGTTCCGACTCGGACGTATAGCTCTAGTGTAATTCTCAATCTATATGTTACTACACAGGCTTCAAGTTCATTGACTCTTCAATTTAGCGGTTCCACCTTATCGTATTTGAGTACAACCATTCAACCTTATAATGATATTTTGACTGCGAACGAGTATCGATTTAAGACCGCTAACGGAATACTACTCAATTCCAATGGATTCTCGGGAATTAATGCAAACCCTACTCCAATACTTCAAGTCGATGGTTCTGCAAGTATTATAGGTAATTTGACTGTGGGTGGAACCGCTAATATTACAGGCGCAACAACCATCAGTAATACTGCAGCAATCACAGGTGTAATGACTGTGAGTAATGATGCGACAATTATGAGTAACTTATCAGTTAGTACTACAATTCGTAATGCAACGGGTACGAATTCTGCACCTACCTACACGTTTACAGGGGATCTGACGACTGGAATGTTCAGACCGGCCGCCAGTAACGTAGCGTGGTCTACTAATGGAGTTGAACGAATGCGAATTGATCAAACTGGACAGGTAATGATTGCGAGGGCAACAGCATCCTATCCACTCGATGTCAGTGGAACTACGAGAGCAACGGATTTCATTGCTACCTCCGATCGACGAGTGAAAACCGACATCCAAACCATTTCCAATGCGTTGGACATTGTGAAAGGGCTTCGTGGTGTGTATTTTACACGTACAGGTGAGACTCAACGTCAAGTGGGAGTCATTGCACAGGAAGTTGAAGAGGTTCTTCCTGAAGTTGTTCATACGAGTTTAGACGATCTAAAGAGTGTTTCGTATGGCAACATAGTCGGTGTCCTAATCGAAGCTTTGAAAGACGTTTCTAAACGACTTGAAAAAATGGAGAACAAATAGTAAATGTCGGGGAACGTTGTCCCAAGTACTGGGGACATACAGTTCTTAAGTAATGTGAATTCAAATGCAGTATGCCAAGTATTTGGATTGGGAGCAAACTCTTCCTTCTCTTCACTGGTTGGAACTGCATATAATCCCAATGTTAATACACTCTATCTAAGTACAGATGCCGCACCCACTGTACCTGCGTTGTCTTCTCTGAGTTTGAGGTTCTTTGCTGGAGCTTCACTCTTTATGACAACTCCAAGCGCTCCAACACTTAGTTCCATCACTACATCTGGAATTACACCGACACTTTCGGGTGGAAGTGGTAGTTACTATATTGCTCTCGGAACAACTGTGGGAGGGTCTAATGTACTGAACTGGACTGCGTCTACCTCTGGGACTGCGATTTCCACAGCGTTAACTGCTGGAACTTCCTATTATATTTCAGCATATACATCAAACCTAACAACAACGACAAAGAGTCGAATTATTAGAAATTCAACAGTCTATACTCCATTAGCCGCTCCTGTTATAGCTAATTTTACTAGTTTACCCAACAGGACTACCCAGAACATTACAGTTAACTGGGCGGCTGTAACGGGTGCGACAGTCTATGATGTGCATATAGGGTCAACTGAAGTTGCGCGTGATGTTACAACTACTTCCAAAGCCATTGATATTTCAGGTTACACAGGGGGTGTTAAAGCTGTAAAGGTACAAGCTAGAAATGGAATCAATACATCACCGTTTTCAACTACATTAGAGTTTTTCTTGACTACAACTCCTATCAGTACTACACCTAGTGTAACCTTTTCAAGATCTACTACACATTCGATTGTTGCCGTAGGCGCTGGAGGTGTAGGTGGAGCGGTATCGAGTGGCTGGACCGCTGGAGTTGGCGGACCTGGTGGAATTACATCCTTACAATCGTATGCGTCACGCAGTACCTTGTATTATAATGTAGGCGGATCAGGCGATGGCGGAGCGAGTTATGGTGCTAGTGGTAAAGGAGGAGGTGCAACTGCAGTGTATACAGATGCCGTAGATACAATTGTAATTGCCGGTGGTGGGGGTGGAGGTGGCACGATTTATAACCTTGGTTTAGGAGCGGATGATTTCAATTGGCACAATGCAATTTGTGCACCTGGTGGTCCAGGCGGAAATAATGCTGGAAATGCTCCAAGGGCAGAAAGTTATAATGTTACTCAATTAGCTAACAACGGTGGTTATCCATATTACTTCAGCAGCAGTTTTAATGGTGGTTTTGGAGGAGACCAATCGGCTGGAGGTGCGGCTGCAATCAATGGTACATACTCAAACCCATCGGGTATTTCATTTCTAGGTGTTTACGACTATAACGTGAACGGGGCAAGCTCATTCCCTCCTACCGCTGGAGTTAATAGTACTGGAGGAAGAGGAGGAGCTCTCTATTGGTTTATGTATTGTATTGGTGGAGGTGGAGGAAATGGATTCAAAGGAGGTGGAGGTGGAGGTGCATCTACTGGAATTGGTGGTCAGCATAACGGTTTGGAGGAGTTTTATGGAGGCTACACAGGCGGACCTGCACGAAGGGTTATTGCTGGAGCGGGTGGCGGAGGAGGAGGTAGTTCATGGGTCAATGGAGGTCATGGTAATCCCGATGGAACTACAACACATGGAAGCGATAGTGATAGATCGGGTCTTGTGTTTATAGCACAACGACTGTAAAAAAGGGGTAAGGGTTGAGTGAAGTTACTCCATCTTCATCTCTGCGAAGGCTGCCATTCCTACGTATCCGACTGCCTTCATGTTAGTCCACTCCTGTGTGGATTCGTTGTAGACTCCTTCACCCTCGTAGACTCGATTGGTCTCGGGGTTGACGAAGTAGGTCTTGCCGTTGAAGTCTACCTCTGTGAGCTCTGTAAGAACTTTGCCATCCGAGCGTGACGCTACGAAGTCGGCTACATGAGCTTCTGTGGTCTTGGCGTGGAACTCCTCGTTGGAGAGGCTGTTGACGTATTCGAGGAGCTGTGGTTCGAGTTCCTTTGCGTGTTCCTTGTCTGCGGCTTTGAGGTGCTTGCGCCAGGTTGGGTCGATTTTAGCGAGGTTGGCGTTCTCGGGAACTGCAGCCTTCTTGGTTCTGGGCTTCTTCTCCTTGGCAGGAGGTTCCACTACGACAGGTGCTTCGACTGGAACAGGTGTTTCGACAGCCTTCTTTGCAGCGGCATTCGCTGCCTTCTTGGCCTTCATTGCGGCTTTGGCTTCTTCGGTCATGGGTCCACGCTTCTTGGTGGGTGTGGGCACTTCTGCGGCAACAGGCACGGGTGCTGGAGCAGGCACTTCCGTAGCCACGGGCGCAGGGACAACTGGAACTGTAATGTGAGTGCTTTCGAGTTCGGCTTCGGGAAACAGTTCATTCATGAGGAGTTGGATGAACTGGTCACGAGATTCAATGGCGGTCTTTGGATCTTCGTGGTTGAGAAGAGGGTTCTCCTCGGAGACTTTGATGATTGCTGAAATGATGAGTTGCTTGATAGACATTGTGTATTGAGAGGGGGGAAGTTAGTCTGTCTGACCAGCATGAATCCGTTTTGAAAAGTTGGCAAGAGCAAAGTCAAGGGAAGCCCCCCAAACCTCCAACCTTTTTTGACCCAAGAGGAACCCTATGGACCAACTTTTAAAAACGGATTTATTCTCGTCAGCCAAAGCTACCTCCATGGCTAACAAGACCATATACCGGATGGCACCCGCAAAGGCCCGTGTTGGAGTCGACACACGTAAAAAGGAGAACTCTGTGGCACCTCGAGGGGTTCCCAGGGGAGACAATCTGTCTGTGGAGAAAATCACAGGATTAGGGCGTCCCGCCGCGATAAACTGGGACAAAGAGGACATGCGTCCATGGGGAGATATTGCGATGAACTTTACACAGCCGCTGCTGAATGAAGTTCCTCACAAGGTGGTGGATGTCGAGTATGAGCTGTACTGCGACATGGTGGCAGAGCCGTGGAAATACGGCGACTGCATCGGAGACTGGATTGAGTTGGACGCAAAGCTTCGTAACAGCGACAAAGTCCAAGCGTTCTGGGCAGAGAAGGCAGAGCGAGAAGCCAAGGAACTTGCAGAAGCCCAAGCTGTCTGGCGAAAGGCATTCAAGCCCATCGCAAAGAAGTGTGCAGAGATTGGAATGAGCTTCTCCATCTGGAACTATGTGCTCGCGTACAAGGCTCGCAGGAACAACGCAGCCATCAAAATTCAAGCACTCGTGCGTGGACGTCAAGCACGAAGCAGAATTCCACGAGCCAAGTGCGAGTACTGCTCATTCCCGTGCGACGCATACTTCTGCAACTCCGAATGCCGCGTTCTCTTCGAACGCCAGAGTCGTTAAGTCTTCAAAACGGAATTCGACGGAGCTGTCGTTTTTCACTGTATTCAGAATGTATAGCCTCCACAACGCAGTCGATGATATGATTCAAGATATGGATTTGGGAGACCATTATCAAGGACGGATTGAAAATGACCTCATAACCGTGTTTGCTCGCATCAACCCTCAGAAGCAAGTGGTCTTTCGTGTCACACATGAAAATAAGGTTCGTGTCGAAATCGTTCGACAAAGCCAGATCTCTCCCTTGTTCGCGCAGTTGATTCTTGAGAACCTTGCCATTCAGTTGGACCCCAACTACTTCATGTAAAGAGTTTCCTGTTTTTTAGATAATGGGACTGATTCGATACACAACGTCAGTCGATTCGGATGTCGACTATGACCCGCGTCAATTTGCAGAAGAAGTTGCGATCTATTTAGCAGACCCCGAAGGATGGGCTCAATGGCATACGTTTGTGGTTGGAAAGGGAAAAACCATTCGGTTATCGTCTCCACATACTTTGAAGGAAGGATGTGCGGATGATAGACTTTCATGTGCAACGTTAGGTGGAAAGGAGATTTGGTTGAATGCAAAGCGATGGATGGAAGGTGCTGCTCCTTCCAAGTTACCCTTGGAACGCTATCGGCAATATATGGTCACGCATGAAATGGGTCATTCGTTGGGATACGAGCATGCAACCTGTTCATCAGGTCCAGCACCCGTGATGATGCAACAAACCTTGGGAATTGGAAAGTGTACTCCCAATACTGCAGTGACACCGACAGACCTTACTCGGTTACTTTCAAAATCATCACGCCGCTCACAATGAGTGCAATCGCAATGAAGTCGTGGAAGTGTACAACTTCCTTGAACAACAAGATACCCACAGTGGTTGTGGCCATCACGGACAATCCTGACCACAATGCGTTGGTCATCGCCATGCCTGTGTTATTCATTGTGAATCGTAACAGGTAACCCACGGCTGTATAAAACAACACACCGACTGCAAAGAAGGCTGAGTTGTCGATACTACGCTTGAAACAGCTCATGGCGAGTGTCTCCAATAATACGATTAAGAGTACATACCAATACACGCGTGGAATACCCATTTATGTAAAGGTGTGATTTATTGCATGCGAGTCGATGCGTCACGAAGAATGAGTTTAGTATCCATTGTAGCGGGTGAGAAGAAGTTATCCACGACCTTTTTGACTACTTTTTCATCGAAGGGTTTGCATGAAAAGACATCGAGATAGATGTCATCGGTTTCCTCAACAAAGTGAGCACAAATGTTGGAGGTCTCAATCAACTGAACCAATGTAAATCCCTTCTTGTTACCGGTTCCGAACATGACAATCTCGGGTTTTCCGTAAGGAACCATATCAATTTGGTTGACAAGTGTAGAGGTGAACACTCCAATATGTTGTGCAGAGCGAATCGAGGCAGGAATGCAGTTACGTCCGTTCAAAATCAGATGGTATCCCCAATGAGTCATATACTATTAGGAGATTTAGTTGCTGTAAGCCAGTCCACCCATACCGCTCATGATACGGAAGATGTTGTAGTTGACGGCATACATGCGGAAGTTGTACGGGTAAGTCTTGCTGGGGTATGAACCCGCAGCGCCAGAATTGCTATCGTAGACCAATGTGGCGGTATCAATGCGAGAGAAGTTGCAAGTGCCGGATGGCTGGTGCTCCTCGGGGCTGATGGCAAAGGAATACATGTTGATTGGGTTAGGGGCGGATGTGGGTACCGTATTGCTGGCATTGACCACTCGGTTGAATGCACCGCCCGTGTGGTGTTGGTAGGGTTGGACCTTCCAGAAGTAGTCGCCATATCGCTCATCGAATCGATCCTGTCCGTTGAGTTGGATACGACCACGGTCAATAATATCATCGTAGGTGAAGGGTTGTACATACTTACCGCCCGATGGGAGTGAGCAATCCATTCTACGTGCATCCTGGAACACCCAAATAAGTTCCTTGACTGGGTGATTCAAGGTCAAGTCAATGCGTCCAGAACCTGTTGTAATGGTTTGCTGACCCGAGTATTGAAGTTGCTCAATCAAATACTCATGGCTTGCCTGGGCAAATCGTCTGCGCTCCTCAACATCCAAATACACATAATCAATGTAAAGTGCCATGTCCTTGAGTGCAGGGAGATCCTTTGCAGCGGTGGCTAACGAAGCAGCACCAGTGGTTGCACCTTCTACGAGGACGTTGCTATCCTCGAGTGTGATGTTGAATCGCACCTCGTGGTATTGAAGAGCAATCAATGGAAGTGCAAGACCTGGGTTACGGTTGAACCAGAACTGGAGAGGCACATACAAGACATTGGGGCGACCCTGGCAGTCTGTGGTTGAAGTGTCTGCACCACCCGCACCGTATTGTCCTCCAACCATGTTGTCCAGCTTGACGGCGGTGTCAAAGTTGGCAGTTAAGGTCTCCCATAAGTAGAGCCACTCGCCATAATGACGGTCGATGATTTGTCCGCCAATTTCGACCTCAATCTGCTTCAGCAAGGCATATCCGAGACGGCGTTGTACACCTCCTGACCATGCTACGGTTGAAAGCGTATCCGTTGAAGGTAATGTGACCTCAACATAGGTCTTCCAGATAAGGTCTGCATTACGGTTGACGATGGCTACGACGCGTTGTCCGTAGGTGGGCATACCTGTGAAGTTGACGCGGAACGCCTCCACGGCAAAGTTGGTGTGACGCTTGAACAACACCTTCCAGAAGGTAATGTGAGGATTTCCAGTGATATACGCATCTTGTGCACCATACGCAACGAGTTGAAGAAGACCGCCACCCATTATGTTTATATTCTCGGAGGATAAATTCTACTTCAGCGTCCGCGCAACAAAGTGTTTCATAAAGACAATGTATGGAGGCAAGTTTCTTGCCAATGGTGCAGATACCTGTGTCTATGACCCTCCGGTGAGTTGTGACCCTCCGAATCCATCGATGGATGTCGAAAACAAAGTCTCACGCATTGTGTCGGCTAATTCGGGTGAACGCGAGAAGCAAGCATTTCTTCAAAAAGTGATACAAGACGTCGAACCGGTCTTTCCATCCATTCGAGACTATGTGAACTTTGCGACGGATTCGTGTACGCCTAAATTCAAGCCTGAAGACGAACAACAATCCTGTAAAGTCAAAGACCTTGCGAGTGGAAAACTTGTGAACCTCATCACGCCTAAACAGGGAAAGGATTTTTTCAGACTTCAGGTCACTCCTGACTTCAAAGTGAAGTTTCCAACCTACATGATGTTGCTTGCAACTGCGATGAGTTATCTGAATGAGTATGGACTGATGCACACCGACTTACATGGCGCAAACATTGCGTTGATGAACAATAAGTTGGTCGCTCACGATTGGGGCCGGTCCTTCAACAGCCGTAACGAGAAAGAGCTCAACAACTATTTGGAGTGGGCCAAACGCACAAGTGCCCTGAAGAATCGAGCTGAATATCGTTACATTGTACCCATTCTCGACAATAGCGGATACTTCCAAGGAGTTGTGAATCGAACTACGAAAGTTGGAAGAAATAAACTACAGATGATTCTCACTCGGTCGTGGGATACCTTGGCATTGATAGGAACCTCTGAATACGAAAGTCTTATCCCCAAGGATGCGGTCAATAAATTTTTGGCTGCGTTTGTTCGTATTGTAGCACAGAAAGACGGAGACTTCTCTGTGCGTCTGCGTGAAATCATTCCTCTTGCGTTCGTATCGAGTTCTGTGATTCCACCCGCTGTGATTCCACCAGTCAAAGTCAAAAGGACACGAAAGGTGAAATCCAAGAAGACTCGGAAGTCGGTTGCACCTGCGGTTGTTCCACCTCCTGTGGTTCCACCCCAACCTCCTGTGATTTCACCCATGGTTGCTCCTGTGGTTCCACCCGCTGTGGTTCCACCTCCTGTGGTTGCAGTCAAGCCCAAAAAGACTCGAAAGGTGAACTCGAAACCGAGGAAAACTCGGAAAGTGGTTCCACCCCCTGCGCCAATCCCCAAGTCCATGTACGTCAGTGACTCGGCTCCAAATCAAGAAGTGGCTCAACTTCGTAAAGACCTTGCAGTCTGCGATGACGAAGTAGATACGTTGCGTAACAAAGTCCGACAAATTGCAGAATTGGCGAAACTTTCTCCTCGACCATAAGTAATGAAAACTCGCGTTTCGTCCAAATTCGATAAGTGTGTGAAGAGCGTGCGAAAAACGGTCAAGGCTCGTAAGGGTTCTAACAAGGAATCCGCAGCGATTGCGATTTGTACCAAGTCGGTCTTACAGACACGAGGTCGCACCATGAAACGCTATCGCAAGAGACGATTGACTACCCAGAAATGGCTTCAAGGGCTTGTTTAGCCGCTAACTGTTCAGCTTTTTTGCGTGTGCTTCCGTGTCCGTAGGCTAGGTGCTTTCCAGTCGCATCACACACTGCAACTCGGATTTCATTCTTCTTTGGGTCATTGGATAACATCTCGTAGGTCGGTGTTAACTTCAATTCACGCTGACAATGCTTCTGAAACAAATCCTTGTAATTCGTCGTCTCATGAATCACTTCTTCAATGTCTAGGTATGCCTCCATTACAGAGGTTACAAAGGTATACACGATATGAAACCGATTGCCGCAGTCCGTCCACAACGCACCAATAAAGGCTTCAAAGATATCCCCTAGTTTCTTCGTATTGTTACGCCCTGCAATCGCAGGAGATTCTTCATTGTGACGAGAGATGACATAGAACTTATCAAGACCAATTGTCTTGGAGAGCTGACCAATACATTCGTTGTTCACCAAGACTTTACGGGCATCGGTTAAGAACCCCTGCTTCTTCTCTGGATACTTCTTACGAAGATAGGTCGCCACGCAGACACCCAACACTGAATCGCCTTCGAACTCTAAACATTCATAGGATTCGTCTTGAAGTGGCATCACCCCAGCAGGACACGGTGCAAGTTGAGCTGGCGTTCCGTCGGGAGTCGTATAGTCCGTTCGTCGGACATAGGTTGTGTGGACCATCGCGGTCTGAAACACTCGCACATTCTGTGCTCTGTAGTGTGGCAAACCGTGTTTATGAAGGAGCTTGTGGATATCACGTTCAGTGAATGGGCGATTGGCGGAATTGTAAGGGCAATAGGATTCCATTACACTCTATACCTTACTTTGTGAAGGTCCGTTTTCTAGTTTAAAAATATCTTGCATCAACATCATAAATTAATGGAAAAAGCTTTAGTGACTCTGACTGCCCGTGTCGTTCGTGCGCATCGAGAGATGACGCCGTGTATCGCGAGAATCCATACAGGGTTCATGGTAGAGACGAATCTTCAAACTCTAGAAAAAGACCTTCAACAACTGCAAGAGATGCTCCGACAAATTCGAGAAGCACAGAAAGCACCCCCTACACGAACCTACCTCTCACTCAAGTAATGCTTTCAATTCAAACGAATAGTCATCTGCAATCAAAGTGCGTTCATGACGACGCATAATCTCTTTCATTACATCTTCCCCATGTTCGGGAAGAATCTCAAGTAAGTAGTTCTGAAGTTGCTTCTTCGAAAGCGACCACCCCTTTTTCCATTCCCCTGGCTTTTTCACCTGAAACACCATCTTCGACGCATTCAGTTCAATCTTTGCAGGTAACGAGGTCGTTTCATTGTACGCAGCGGCTAAATCCAATTCAAGGGTTTGTCGTTGTTCGCGAAGGTCTTTTGCGCGAGTGTTTATGTCTGCGAGTTGCTTGTTGACGTCTAGGTAGCGAGAGAGTATTGGCTTGAGAGCGTCCATTATACAGTCTCTTTCTTCTACGACGAGTTTCCGTTTTCTTGCCTCCGTTGAATCCTTTGTTGCCCAAGGCCCGTGTTATTACTCGGCTTGTCCTCTTATCCATGTCATAGAAGTCTGAACATGAAAAGTCAAATAACACAATGTTCTTTACACCTTTTTCCTGTAACAAGTTCACGAATGAGGATAAACGGACCATATATTGACCTTCTTCGATTTCAGAGGCTCGAGTGGTGGTTGCGCCTGAACGACCTGTTAGTAGCAATGAATGAAGATCTGGTTGACCCTCTACATTGAGTACATTGATCTTAAAATCATTGGCATCGTCAATTCCTTCGCCCACGGAACGAGAATACCGTTTTTGGAGTATCGGTTGTCCAGCTAGATAGTTGACTACAGTATATCCTTTGTCCCTATGACGAATAAACTCTTTCTCTTTTTCACTGATAGTGCTTTCTGTATCCTTTAGGATGGCTATGACTTCATTCTTTTCTAACTGTTTGAAAGACTGTATGAGGGGCGGAAGTTTAGAATCGACATCCTCATACCGTACTGGATTCTTAAACGCTGAAGTGATACTTCTGTTTATTTTAGCAATTTGGGTCTCCGATGTTACATTACACACTCCTGGAGCCACTGCACTTATCTTTTTAATTCGCATGCCCTCTGGAACTTTAAAGGTGGATACGGGTTCACCGTCTTCTTCAGGATGGATTGAACCATGTAGCGTGACAGATACAATGACTGTCTCTGGAAAGACCATTAATACTAACGTATAAAGTATCCGAAGTGAATAAGGGATGTCTGTCTTCGACGAAGACGAAATTGAACGACTACGCCAAGTCTACAACAAGGAACATCCACGCGAAACCCCTATTCCAAAGGAGTCCGCAGAGGATACATGGGGAAAACTCCAAGACCGCTTTCGTGAAAAGTGCAAGACGGGTCGAGCTGAATGTATCGTGTCCAGTCTCTTACGCAGACCCAAAGCACCCAAAGAATGGTCGTTGAACCGATATGAATGGCTTTCGTCCGACGACATTGATGCCGTCGAGCGTAACTATACTGAACTCTTTGCAGATTACCATTACATGGGCACGGTGCCCATCGACTTTGACTTGAAGTCCGAAACGCAAAAGTGCTTAGTGTCTGCCTTGTGTTCCATGAAACTCAAATCACTCTACGACAAAGGAAAGCAGCAGTTTGGCATTGTCATCAACACAGACCCACACGATGGACCGGGTCAACATTGGGTTGCGGTGTTTTGCGATGTCCGCCCCGAGTTGGAGTTTCCTCGTGTGACCTATTTCGATTCCTACGCCTCTCAACCCGAGAAGGAAATCAAACTCTTGATGAAACGATGGAAAGACCAGTGGGATTCCACAGGCATTCACTCAAAGCCTATGAAGATGACCTACAACAAGACACGACACCAATACAAGGATTCTGAATGTGGAATGTATTGCTTGTATTTCCACTACGCCTGTTTGATGAACTTACCTATGAATCAATCCATGCCGGATGAGGTAGTCAATCTCTTTCGTAATTTGTTGTTCACGATGCCCAAGAAAGAATCATCCGCAAAAGAATAATGGAATGGCTCATGATTGTGCTTTTACTTGTCTTCATTGGATACCTCTTACAAGATGAGTCCCTTGGAGTCCAACCTGTCTTGACGAGTCGCAAACGACTCTGTGATTACTATGTCCCTGGGTCTGTGTTTGAAGACATTCCATCTGCACTGGCTCGCGGTGTGCGTCTCTTAGAAGTCCATGTGTATTCAGACGAACAAGACCATCCAGTCGTTGCGCGTCAACCACAAAATGACGGATACGACTATGCGACCGATAACATCACCTTTGAACAGGTCTGTATCCTCATTGCAAACGATGCGTTCCCGTCGAATGACCCGTTCATTTTGTCGATTGTACCGCATACGACCAAGACACTGGTCTTGAATCGTATGGCCGAACATTTGATGACGACTGTGCGTCGTCGGTTGGTCTCTACAACCAAGAACTTGGCGACCGTTCCTCTCGATAGCTTGAAAGATAAGGTCTTGATTGTCTCGGGAGGCACACATGGAACCGACCTCGATGACTTGGTCAATTTGTCGTGGACCGAGTCTGGACTGCGACGACTCACCTATCAACAAGCCCTTCATTCACGCGATGAAAAGGAGTTGATTCGTTTTACTCGTGACCACCTAGTGATGGTTGCACCGGACGCCGAGCTTCGGACGGTGAATGTTCGAAAGGATAAACCCTTGGCGTTAGGATGCCAGTGGAATTTGTTCGACTCGAGCGGGGGTGGGTTCCGTGAAAAACCTGAAGTACTGCGTTCAGAATCTTTCCTACCTACTAAACAAAATGAATAAAACTGAAGACATTCAAGAAGGCGGCAAGAAGCGAAGCGCATGGATGACCCATGTCAAGAAGACCATGAAGGCCAACAAGGGCAAGCCTTTGTCCGCGGTCTTGAAGATGGCCAAGAAGACCTACAAGAAGACCATGCGTGGTGGCGGTGTTGGAGAGACTGCTGCACCTTTGTCGGGTGGACGTCGTCGTTCCCGTCGTGGTGGAGTTGAAGAGGATGAAAACGGTAAAGTGTCATTCCCACCCATGCAAGTCCGAAGGGGTGGACGCAAGACTCGCAAGTCCAAGAAAAACGGATTTAAGTTGTACTAAACAATAGACTTCCCCCATGGACCAAGACCCTAAAACTCGTAGAGAAAGCAAGAAATCCGCAAAAGAGAAGGCCAAAGGTAAGGACACATGTTACTCTGCGAAACATGTGCGCCAACTGGAAGCCTTGAAAGACAAGAAGAAGTAACTATAATAAGGATTTATGAGTGACACGTCGTGTTATCTTGTGGTCTCGTTGCTTCGTATACTTCCCTCCACCCAAACGCCTACAGGTTTTTCCCTTGTATGTCTTACGCGAGCAACCGCTCTTGTAATACGCCAAATGGGCCATGTAGCCACGATAACTCTTGATTGGAACCTTTGCAACTGCAGATAACTCGTGAAGAAGTCCATACATCCACTTGGTATAGGTTTTTTGATTCTTCAAGACCGGTTCGTGGGCTTTGAGATAGGATTGAAACACAGTACGGAAGCTTTCAAAGGGATACGCATCGGCTAAATGATGAATGAACTCGCGTTGAGTCGACATGTCTCGCGGTTCGGGTTCGGCTGGAAAGTTATACGCAATCGCCATCAAGAAGTCTCGTCCAGGTACTGCGGTCGGTTTCATGGCTTCATACTGCCGTTTCACGTCTTCAAACTCGGGGTCTGCGTCGGGACAAATCACCGAGGGGTCCTCGGAACACTGCCGCCGAAGCTTTCCGTTGACCTTATTGTGTAGGTCGTAGAGCCACCGACCATAGGGTTTGGAGGGAGGGTGTGCTTTCACAAACTCGGTCGTCGAGGCGCGGCAAAACGCACACGGCAAAACATCCTTCATATCGTCCAATACATCGCGGGGAGACGGCGATTGAAAGGCAATCAAGTGAAAGAGTTGCCATCCCGAAGGCCCCCAGAATCGGGTATCCATTGTTCACTTACCTCCAAAAGATTATCCATGCTTCTAAACAAAATGTTAGACACAAAGGATATCATCATTCTCACAGCGGCAGTCTACCTCGGTTCAGTGGTGTCTCGATTCTTCTCCGCACTCACGGACGGTATCATCGCCCCTCTCCTTGCCCCTCTCGGAAGCAAGGGCTTGACCGAATCTGTCGTGGTCGTCGGCGGTGTCACCCTCAAGACTGGCGAGCTCTTGGCGGCTACCATTCAGCTCATGATTTCCTTCGCCATCGTCGTCTATGCGATTGGAATCCTCCGCACCTACTACCTCTCCAAGATCGGTGCAAGCCGAACGGCGTAAGAAGGAAAAATAGTTTAATAGAATAATGAGTTGGTTCTCTTCGTTTTCATCACCCTTTAAGCCCGCAGACCCTGTTGCAGCCGCACAGGCCAAAGTGGATTCCGCACAAGCTGCATTAACTAAGGCAAAAGAGGAGGTGACTCGTCTCGAAGGAGAGTTGAATACTGCAACTACCGAGTTAAGTCAAGCCAAAAACACCGTTCCGCTTGCCAACACTTCAGATGGTGTTCGGGGTGGACGCAAGCGCACCTATCGTAACAAAGAGAAGAGACCCGCTAAACGCCGCCGAAACGGAAGGCGGTCCATCCGTTCCTAGGGTACTTACCGAATCGTTCCTCCAATCGCTTCTTCAAGTCCGTCGCACTTCCACGATGGCCCAACTCGTTCTGACGCTTCCACTCCTGGAAGGTCGAAGACACATCATTCCATGACACCGTATTTCCCTCAATCAGTTCGTCAGTATGTGCATACTCGCGAATGAATCGAGCAATGATGTCTGAATCGTCCTGGTACTCGTTGGTGTACGCATCCACTTCTGCAGGTGGAGACAGCTTTCCAAGTCCTTTGCCTTCAGTGTAGAGGTGAATCAGGTAGCTCATGAAGCAGGTCGCCCACTCGGAAGACAACACCTTTTGCTGAATCGTCTCATCCACCATGTACTGGTTCGGTCCTTGTGGGTTCATTACGAACTTGGACGGAAAGTGAACCACCTTCAATCGTCGCCAGGTGCCTCCGTCATTGGTATTCACAGGCGGCTTCTCGTTACACGCCAAGTGCATCTTGGCTTGGACGTCAAACTCTACAATCTGCTTGGAACCCGCAAACAAGTCGCGTCCGGAGACCTTCTCGCAACTCGTCAATTCCTTGAGAACACCTGTAGACAACGGTTCTCCTTCGTCAGGCTCGGACATCATCACGAAGCGACGACCCTTCATGCGAATCAACTCGGGAGCAGCCGCACCTGCCTTGTTACGCTTCTGTGTGAACATCGCCACATTCACCTTGTAGCAGTAGTCCCCCATCGCGGTTGCCATCAAGTTCAACAACATCGACTTGCCGTTTGAACCGTTACCCGTCATAATCATGAACCGAGGCTGGAAGACACCCGAGATACAGGTTGCAAGGTGCTTGAGGAAGAACATACGAACACTGGGAATGGGTAAGATTCGTTCAAGGAAGGTGTTGAGGTCTTTCCAGCAGGCGAACTCGTGATACTTCATCTCGGGCTTGTAGTCAATGTTGGTACACATGCTGACATAGTCGTCCGGTCGACCCTCACGGAAGGTCTGTGTGAGTGTGTCAAACATTCCATTGTTGAAGGCGATGATGTGCTTGTTGTCGTCAAGCTTCTTGGCGAACTCTGCGTCGTGGAACAGGACTTGGCACTCGCGCATGATGTTGTTCTTGAAGGCGTTGCTCTTGAGCTTCAATCGTACGGCCGAGTACTGCTTCATCTTCTTCTCCGACTTGCATCCTTCACATTCAGGGTCAGGCTCCTTGTGCTGACAGGCTACATGCTTCAGTCGTTCACCTTCAACCAGCGACTTCTCCAAGAACACCTTGGCTACATCGGAAGACAGACGCTTCAGGAGTTCCACGCCCTTCTCGGAGTTCTTCCAGATGTGTCCGACATAGTAGTACCAGTCGTTGTTGACGAACGAACCACATCGGAACTCGTCGCGGTACTTTGCGTGGACGACCAAGGCTACATCGTAATCGGTCGCAGTTGCAGCCGCATCATCCACCAGCTTGTCTACGTTTCGGCTCTCAATCTCATCGTAACCGGATCGGTTGTCCTCTCGTGACCAGTATCGCAAGCTCTTTTCACCGAGTCGTTCACCTTCCACACGGAAGCCAAAGCTGTTCCACTTGTTCATGCATTGCGACTGGTTGTAACTGCCTGGCTTGGTTGCATTCACTTGCTCACTGAAGTCTTGGAACACGTCTTCCAAGTCAGGATGGATATTCTTCAGGCAGACACCCACTTCAATCCAAGACTCATACTCGGTGTATCGCTGGGAGTTGAGGTTGAAGACATGGTCGCGGATGTATTGTTTACGAACTGCAGTCAAGGGTTCAATGTATTGTCGTCCAGGAGAGGACGCACGAGAATCGTTGGTGTCTCGTGTAGTTGTGCGTCCACGGGAAACGGATCGAGGCACTTCAGTGGAAGGTGCCCTGCAGTTCTGCTCACCGTAGGGTGTCAAGGGTGTCTCCTCGGATGGGAGAGAGCGTGTGGACAGTTTGCGAATCAAGTCCAAGGTAGGCACTGCAGGAACTTCGGTATCCACACTGAGTTCACCGGTTTCATGGTCGTAGTCGAGCACATAGCGAATCTTGTAAGGGAGGGCTCCATCGTCCTTCTTCTTGGAGCCTAGAATGGGCCAGTGTCCATTGTGATTGAGCGGACTCGTGTCGTAGACCTTGTTCCAGTCGTGCATGAGTCCAAGGTTTGGGAAGAACTCTTCCATTCGGCGGACCAAGACACGTCGTACAGTCTCTTCTACGGAAGGACGAGACTTGATGGAGGGAATCTGAATGTGGATACCAGATGCAGAGAGGTTCTTGCTGCTTTGGAAAGTCGGGTTGTCCTTCTCCAAGACATAGATCTCTACATCGTCTTTCAAGTCTACGAGCTTTCGTACTTCATCCATATAGGCCTTCACGAACGACATGGTTTGGGCTTGTGTGTGTTTGTGTTCTTCGACCACACCTTCGTACTTGAAGTCCAAATCAATACGAAGTTGTCCGATAGGTGTACAACGCTCGGTGTAGTACATCGGCACACCGTTCAAGAGGTTCGCATAGTAAAGTTTGTAGAAGTCATTTAGGTCATCTGAATTGACGAGCCAGTGGTCGTATCCATCCATTGTGTTGAAGGTATAGGGTTGCCCCTTTTCAGTTCTCCGTCCTGCCTTTTCTTGATCAGACTTTCCGTTAGGATTACCTCCTAGAAAGAAGTCAAGGCGGGTCGGCATTGCTGTGTTAATACCTCCGAGAAGAATGCCATGGACTGTCCGTTTTGAACGCATGTTTCCAGATTTCAAAAGGAATCTACACCGATCTAATAAAACAAGGCACAATGAAGTTCTGTACACAGTGTAACAACTTCCTCTACTCCATTGAGGAACGAGACAAGTCTGCATATCTCAAATGCCGCAGCTGTCCTTACGAAGAAGAGATTACAAAGGCAAATCCTGTCGTGTACGAGCACGACCTTCAACAGGATACCTCGGTTCAGTATTCAATCAATCCGTATCTAAAGTATGACCCAACTCTACCTCGCTTTACAACGATGATTTGCCCCAATGATAGCTGCTCGACCCGTGGCAGTGAATCACAGATTGTCGGCATCAAGTTGGACCCTGTCAATGTTCGATGGTTGTATCAATGTGCTGCATGTAATACCACCTGGAAACAGCTTGCACGAGGTTAGAAGCGTTTAGGACCACTGGAAATCGTATTGCCTTGGACCCAGCCTGCATTTTGCGGGATGCGTGTGTAGGTTCCGACTACATTGTTCGCAGGTAAACCACCCGGTTGTTGAGTCTTAGACGAGGTTGTGGAGGTGATACTGCTACTGGACGACCAGGAGACGGTCGACAAGTTTTTTGGGTTGTTTGGGTAATCGGGTTGAATGGGATTGACTCGAGCATTGCCTACGAGTTTAGTAATACTTGGATTGACGACCAATGACGCTTGGGACGTCAAGACATTTGCAGTTAGTACACTAGGTTGTAAGGTAACGTTGTCTCGTGTTTGAATCGCTGGACGAATTCCAGTTTGTGCTGCAGCCTTGTATTTCAAGTAGTTGGTGTAGTCCGACGCAGAGAGAGTTGGCATTACTTTACTTCACGAAAAACCTTCCGTTGAACTGCGGCGACTTCCAAGGAGGAATGGAAAGTACGGATTGTGAGAAATACATCTCTTGTCCCACACTTGATGCACGAAGCTGTGCGTTTTGATAACCATCCTTGGTGACCGCCAAGAAGGTTCGTGACTTTTTGACTGGGTCGGCAGGAATCGTTGCATGGGCTCGGACCATAGTAGTGACACTGGATGCATCGGGTGTATACGGCATTTATGTAAAACGGAAGATTTTCACACAAAACAACCTGATGAATAACAATGGACCATCCTGAAGTCAAGCCAGTCTTTCGAACGCAAGTGATGGACGCCTTGAAGGAACCCCGCAAGACACGCGAATACTTTACGAAATATGAATACACAACCTTACTGGCGACACGCGCAGAACAAATCGCACAGGGAGCGAAACCGCTGGTGAGTCTAGAAGGACTCAAAACAAGCGACCCGATGTTTGTATGGAATGTTGCAAAGCGAGAAATCGAACAGAGAAAGTTACCCTTCTTGATTCGTCGTCAGATGCCGAATGACACGGCAGAGTATTGGTCGGCACAAGAGTTGGAGGTTATATGGTAATCGCAACCAAGATAGCAAGTAAGAGTAGAATGATCGCATCGTGCCAACCATGTTGGGCCGAGATACCGAACAGACTGAATCCAAACATGTCGCGGAGTCCTCCGACACCTGCTTGGAATAACGCAATCACAACTAATGCAACTAATAGAAACTGCTTGAAGGCTTTCATTATTTATCTGCCCGACATTCGTTCGAGGGTCTCTTCAGAGGGAGGGTATAACAATAGAGGTGGTTGAGGTCCAGGAGGGGATAACATACTTGGCGGTTCATGGGTAATCAGCTTCATGGCCATTGAAATATCGACACTGTTCTCGGGAAGGAATCGTTTTTTCTCGTTGGCTAAATCACGTTGGACTCGTGCGGGAAGGTCTACGACACCTGGAAAGACCTGCTGCTTCACGCCTAACGCTGTAAAGGAAAGAATCAGTAGAAGGACGATGACACCGACGATGACAAGGACACGAGTTTTCATTATTTCTTCGGTAGACAAGAAAAACGGAAGTAGAAAAGGATAACAAGAGAGAGTATGGACTTCCCAATACCTATTCGTTGCTATACCTGTAATCTGCCCATTGCGGGCAAGTGGAAACGATACCTAGCATTGGTGAAGGGGAATCGTGTTGAAGATGGTCGGTCTGAAAAGGATGAGTTGGTGTATCTCACCTCAACCACTCAAAAAACGAGTGAGGGGCGTGCTATGGACGATCTTGGATTGACGCGGGAGTGTTGTCGCAGGCATTTCTTGACGCACCCGGGCGTTTAAGAAGAGCTTGAGTGTACATTCACGACACCGCATCGACCGCGACAGCTCATAGCAGTCCTTCTCGGAACAGTAGTGAATGTTCGGAATTCGTATCCGTAACACCTCCATTCCTTTTTACTTCACAGTAAAGAGTAAATGTCTTCGTATAGTGAATACCTAGGACGAATGCAACAACGCCTTCCAAAGGTTCAAGATACTCGCCCCCACCGTGACGCAGGACACCAAACGGAAATTGTCAAACGATTGGCAGCCTCGGGTGTTCAGGAAAGCAAGACCCCTGCATCTTCGTGTGTGCTTGTGTTGGACGGACCTTCCACCCAAGACTACTCGCGCTATGCCAAGGCACATACCGTTCAAGATCAATCCATCTACAACGAATACACTGCAGGTCAGGCAGTGGCTCAATCGGAACGCAGAATCAATGCAAAGCCTTCCCAGATTTCCAATGTCTGTTACTCGTCAGCCGTGGTGCCTGAATACAATGACTTGTTGCGCACCGATGCACAAGCTGCACTCAAACAAGCCGCAAAGAACGCATACCAGCGTGGGTATCCATCTGCAGCCTGTTGCCAAGTGTGTGGTAAGCCGCCTGTGTTTGATCGTGGTTGTGAATGTTCCTTGACAGTCGCACAACAGACTGCCTTGAAGGATAAGGTGGGTAATCGATTACACACATCGATCCCCAACGCGTAAGTATTTACTGAACTTCTTCGTAGAACAGAGAATGCTGGAGGTCTATACCTTCAAGATGGAACGACCCCTTCATTGGATTGACTTATCGATGACTCCACTGGACGAGTTAGCACAAACGGTTGAAGACATTTGTGCCCATCAAACGGATGTCCGACTATGGTTTGGATACCTGGATGGATGGATGCTAACACCGCATGAAGAAGTGATTCTACGCAAAGCACTGCGTAAGTTCACCTGTGGACTGGTGACTGCATTTCCTCTTTCATTGTCGCATGCCTGGAAAAACGAAATCAATACCCTCTACACAGAAAGACCCAATGGATTCACCGACACTCACAACGATGGTCGTATTGTACACGATGGGAGTCAAGTTGAACACCGACACTTTGGTTCATGAACTACCCCTCACAGACCGTATTATCAAAATTGAAAAACAAGGCGTTCTTCGTCGTGGAGAGTCTCGCAAGGACCGTATTCGTCACCGCAAGACCACTGCACAGCCCCGAAGAACGACTGGATTCGGACACAATAGTATTACCTTGGTCGTCTTGTCGTCAGGTGACGGCACCTTGGCGGATAAGGAAATCACCATCAAAATCTTCCAGAATGGTGTGTTTCATATCACAGGCGTCTTGGATGAACGGTATGACCGAGATGTTACGACACGATTGCGCGACCACATCACAACCACCTGTCCTCATGCGATACTGGAAGGCACATGGACCTCCGACCAGCGTCGTGTCGTCCTCATGAACTACAAGACCAAACTTGTAGGAGTCACTAATCTCTCGCGGGATACACTTCACGCAACACTGCGCACGAAAGGATTCAAGACCAACTATGAACCCGCAGTCTATCCTGCCGTCAAAATCTACTTCCCCGACACCAAATGGATTGCGAAAGTGTTTCGAACGGGTAATATCATCTTGACTGGAATGACCCATTCGTCTGAATGCGATCGCCTGATGTCTAAACTGCGTGAGGTTCTCGTTTAAACTATAGGGTCTTCCTATAAACATGCAGGCTCGTGAACTTACACCCGATGAAGTCCGTGAAGGGGAACGCAATATCAACGACACTCAATTGACCGCAACCCAGATTCAAGCTCTGGTGCGAAAGATGGATACAAGCAAGGCAAAGTATCGTGCTTTGAAACAGAGTGGAAAGAAGTTGGAATACGAACAAGCCGTCAAGGCAGAGAACGAGTCTCTGTATTTCAATTACCCCAGTCTCTATCAGATGCACCTTGAAGAGAGACTGGACCAAACCTTTTTTGAAATGTTGAACCTGAAGCGAAAAATTGAAAAAGGCGAGATGACTGCAGAACAGGCTTCAGCGGTTGTGGGACAGCAATTGTTCAATCGCTTTGTCCCTCATGCTATTTCAAACAGTCCACCTCCGATGGCTCGTATGTCGTATGAGGATTACTATCGTCAAACTCGTTCATAGTTTATTCTTTCAATTCAGTTCGAAGCTCCATCAGTATCTTTCCCAACACGTTCTTTCCAGGCCATCGTTCAGGGTCTTTGGCTTTTGAAGTGTCGGCGGAAGTTCCGATGCCCCAGTACTTTCCACGAGGGTCGGCTTCAGCAATCGGTCGTGTACCCGTGTCGCGCAGTTTCTTCAGTAACTCTGGATGCTGCATGAACTTGGCTTTGACCGCCACTCGCATTACCTGGTCTTTTCGTTCGTTCCAGGCTTCGTCATTGAAGTTCTTGACTTTCTTTCCATACGACTTCACCGACTTGGCACTGGCGGTCTTCATGATTTTCGCTTGAATCTCTGCGTCTCCAAACTGTTTGGCTTTGGACCATTGATAGTAGTGTTCCACAGTTGGAAAGGTGGTTCCATCAATTTGAATCGGTGCTTCATGAAGACTACTGAACTCTTTGAACTCGTTCAACGCTGGATTGCCTGCGAAGAAGAACACCGGTGCTTCACCTTCTTCGACTGGGAGTTTGACTTTGAGCACACGTTTCTTCGGAGGAGCTGTAGGTGCTTCGACCGCTACAGGCGCAGGGACTTCGGCTGCAGGAGCTTCCACAGGAACCATCGGTACTTCGACTTCCTGTTTGGCTTCGACACGCTTGAACATGAATCCGCGGTGGAGGAACGAGAAGGTTTGTAGGTCACCGGTTAGTACAAACTGAGTCTGGGATGCATACTCTTCACTGAAGGTCATGGTCTTCACCAATTCGAACCCATTCTCTCGTAAGATGTCGGTCACCTTTCCGAACGGAACAAGATACTCTTTGGTCGGACGCTCGAAACTCTCCAACTTGACTGTAATGGTCTTTCCAAACTCTTCCGTCCATCCATCTCCATCGGCATACTGCTTGGAGAATTCACCGAACAACTGGTCCTTTGAACGGAATCGATGTCCGTCCTTTCCGAGCAGTAAGGAATAGACCGATTGTCCGTCCATACAGGTTCCGAAGAACATACCCTTTCCATGTCGTGTGAGATTGCCTACAAAGGTTCGGAAAGTCTCTTCGGATTCGCACGCATAATGAATGGCGAACTGGCACGAGATCACATCAAACTCGGTCAGTCCAACAAACTTCTGCAAGTATTCAGTCGGTGCAGGTGCTTGCTTGTCTAAGATTTTGAGGTATCGGTTCTCTTGTTGTAAGAGAGGCTGGGTCATATCACCTTCAATGAAGAGTGCAGGAGGTAACTTCTGCTTGGCGTTCTCTTGCAGGTATCGAACACATGCACCTTGTCGTGAGCCTTCAATGTTTCCACGCGAGTAGTCAACACCTACAATCTTCGACGGTTTGGTCTTGCGCCACTTGTGAAGGTCATTGGCTCGTCCAACCGCAAGTTCTAGGAGCGTATCACCTTGCTTGATGTTGACTTGATAGAGCTTCTCTTTGATTTTGTTGTGGAAACTCATCACATCCTTCATGACTCGGTCGCGTGCTTCAAGACTGTCTCGATAATACAGCTCGTCTTCAAAGGTATCGCTAGGAGGACTGCTCTGAACCGAACGAATCATCTCTTCCGACACTGGATTGTGAATGTTGGTCCAGATAGAGTCTGCGACTTGAATGTCATTCCCAAACTGCGGTTGGTTCAACACTCGGTTCTGGTAAGTCTTGTCGTAGCGTGTTCGCATGATTTTCCATCGTCCACGCTCTACATCGCGAGAACATTCAATGATGGTCTTGTCTTCAATACGATTTCCCTCTTCATCGACTGGAACACCTTTTGCGTTGACTGGAATCAAGATTTGGTAAGCGTCGGGTGCTTTGGGTGCGGTGGGTTGAAAGGGTGAAGGAGCTCGGTCTCGTGTTTCAGACGCTACACGAAGTTCCGCTGCGATTTCAGGAACCTTGTATTCACCTGTGAGTGTCTCGCACGGATACACGATGTCTGACCCTGGACTGCGGGAGATGAAGAGGTTTCCACGCACGACTCGTTGTGCAAGTACTGGGTCATAGCTTTCACCCATCTTGAAGGTGACGAAGAAGTCAATGGAGTTCTGACTTGCAGGTTTCCACTTGTAGACATGTAACCAGGTATCTCCTTTGCGTTCTCCAATCGGTGCGACAGGAGAGGAACGAGGTGTGAAGATCAGACCATCGGTAGGATACTCGAACTGTGTATCGAGCATGGTTCGAATCGCCTGTTCCATCGCAGGTCCATTGCCCGCAAGGAACAACTTGGTTTCAATGCGTAACGGTGTTCGTGCCGATGCAGTGGTAAAGTCTTTCTTGAGGTCTTCTACGAATAGGTGTGCGCATCCGAGACGACTCTTCAATGGGTCTTTGGTGACATCTTCATCCGTCGTCATCAACGGTAATCGCAACAAGTTCTTACCTCGGAAATGATAGGCGTCGAAGATGCAGTAGAGATTGCGGTCATGAAGGTACTCTCCATCTAGAATGTCGCCTACGTGTGTATCCTTGGTTGCAACCAGTCCAGTCCATGCAATACGTCCATCGCGTGACCATCGGAGAAGGTGTTTGTCTCGTGCGACCACCAAGAAACATCGTTCTCCATCGGCTTTGTTTGTGACGGTATAGCCCGTGAGAATGTTATTGGGTCGGTCTGCAATCAGATGTCTGCGTTCCATGGTGACTGGATTGATGAAGCGCATCTTGGTGGCTTCCAAGTCCATTCGGTAGCGTTGAAGGTCCGATTCCGTGATGAGGAAGGCAGATTGCTGGAAGGCAGCCAACAACGGTTCAACGGTTCGGAGCATCGATTCAACGATGGACTTTGCATTGGCTTTCTTATCGAGTACTTCCACTTCCAGTTCATAGGTGGGTGTCTGACGAAGAATCTCTGCGAAGCTCTTGTGTTGTTTCAACTTGGTCTTCACTTGCGACAAGTCAATGCGTAACAACTTATCGGTCGTAGTCCATGACTTGCGGTGAAGAATGCGGACATACGAAGCCGCATCCATGGGTGAGCCGCTGAAATCCTTACGAAGCGGTTCTTCATGTCGAAGTGTGAATCGGAGTCGGAGTTCAGGCACATCAATCATGTCTTTGGTGGATTCGGTCTTCATCGCATCAAAGTATCTGCGCTTTCGTTCTACGGACAAGGGTACGCCGCGGAAACTACTGGTGCTACAGACTTTGTGGATGTTCTCGGCTCCAAACACCGAGACGCGCAATCCATCCGAGTATGAAAAGGTTGCGCGGTGTTGGTCGGTTGAATCGCCGAGTGTAATGCCTTCAATGGCTTTGACGATTCGGTCGGCAGTGTCCTTGGTCTGAAGTTGACCTGCGAGCACTTTGATTTCAAGTTCTGCGTGTGTATCTTTTGCTGCAATTGACACTAATTCTTGAATGTCCTTTTGGACAGACGAAGGAATGAGAGTCTCCATATTATCTTTCTACATGGAGGCAATTCCGTCCGTTTTTTCAAAACGAATCTTCGCGTTGGAAAGTGGAGGGACTTAATGGAGCAGCTACTATCACTATTGAATGAATTGGAGAACTCAAACTTACCTACCATGGGCCAAGAGGATATCATTCTTGGACCTTCTGTACTCGTCGAGCGTATTCAAGCCTATGCAAAAGGTTACCTAATTAATGAGGTGGGTGAACCACACTACGACTTGATTGATGCCTTGTACCACGAGCACAACTACTTTGTACGACCAGGATCACGAACCAAAGAGGGACATGCGACTGGATTCCTTGCGACCAAAAAAGGGTTCATTGCTTTCGGTTAAAATCCATGGTCTTGCGTTGGTCCATGTAGTAAGCAACTCGTTTTTCGATTTCAAGCAAGCACTCATCGGACAATACATCGGAAGAGACTAACACACCATTCTGGGTCTTTGTGAAGTTGTCTGTGTATCGCTTGATAATGTCAAAAATCTGTCCATGCTCTTGTGCATCTAGTTTGTCAAGGTGTTCCTTAAGCTTTTCCTTCTGGGACCGCTTCATTTGTCTTTGCCTCTGGATTCAATCTGACCTTTCGTTTCCGCGGTGCCTCGGGTCCTTTGGTGGCTGCTAGGTCAACGGTGACTTTCTTCACAGCCGACTCTTCCTTTCCAACAGGAGCGGCTAACATCGGTACATCGTCCAGTGTCGGTACCTCGGTGGTCTCCTGTGCAGGTTGAACGATCTTGAGCAGTTTACCCAGCACGACAATTGACTCGTCACCCTGTTGGAATCGTGCACCGACCACTTCGTATTCAATCTCTTCCTTTTCATTGACCTCTTCAAAGTCTGTGAGTCCAATGTGAAGGTCACGAGGCAATAAGGCTTTGATTGGCGTAGATTCTGCGTGTAATCCCAGTTTGCTCTTGAGGACCACAGGCATACGAAACACTTGTCCCGGGTGAGGCATGCATAAATCCGCTTGAAACTTGACCGTATACTCTAATCCGCCCTTGATGTAGTTCACGCGACCCAACGAATGTTCAATGACTGTAATGCTTTTCGGTTGAACATACCCTTCCGACAAGCAGATTCCTTCATACTTCATGCGCAGTTGTGCAACCAAACTGGCTTGAATATTTCGCTGGAGGAATCGAGAATCAATGTGGACATTTCGTACGAGTTCGCGTCGTTCAAACAAAGGGTCACCCATACACTCTACTCTTACTGACTCGTTCGAATTCATTTTCTAAATGCCTCCGTAAAGACATCTTGATTCGTAGGAGTTTGTCCTTTAGAGGCTTTTCCATCGTAGAGCACTGCAAGTTCTTCGGGTGTAATCCACACACAGTTATGTTCTTCGCGGCACAACAGTTCAATATACACACATCGTTGAGGACCTGTCATTCCCTTGGTTCCAAGTTTAGGCAATCCTACACCTTTTGAATCGATAAAGGTCGCAAAGGAGTTCATCACACCGGTCGTGTTCTCGCCCGTATCGCACACAATCGGCTCAAACTTCTTGCTTCCCTTCTCTCGCTTGCGGGTCACAGTGTCTCCTTCCACAGACATCTTGCTGATGGTGAGCTTACCGTTCTTCAATGAGGCAAACAATGTATCTTTTTGTTCGATGAACTTGGTTAACAGTGCAGCATTCCACGCTCTGTACGCGGTGAGGTCATCTCCAATCGGCGGTTCAGGCGGTTCAAAGGTATCCTTTCCAAGCACAATGTAGTCGGTCCCCTCAACATAGAGTCGCGATGCAAACGGAAGGGAAGGATGTGTTTTAAGATAGGCTCGCTTCTCACCGTCTGTAAACACATGGTCGAAGATGTATCCATTCAACACTTGCTCTGAAAACCGAGTGGCCGCATCGCCTGGAAATGTGAATGCTTTACGTTTCACATCCATCAGGTCCGATGCAATCTCGGACGGTGCTGCGGACGGTTTCACTTCGGGCAAGTCGATGTTTCCACGCACAGGCGGTTCCGTCGTGCGTTCGACCATCGTTTCATTGGGAGTTCCAATGGCTGCAAGTGCATACAGGTCTCCTCGTGACTCCAACAAACTGGGTCGTCCAAAGGAATCTTTGAATCGGAATCCAGAGGAGATGGCTTGTTGAAGGTTATACAACACCACTTCACGCGTATACGGTCTCAACACACTGATGAGTTCTTCGCGGGCCCAAATAGGTTTATCCACCAAGAGTCGGCTCATTTTTTCCAGCAGTTCATCGCGCACATCCAAATAGGTAGAAAGAGGACGTACATGTTCGGGGTCTTCTACACTGGGTTGAACGATACAGGCCGCTACATCCGGTGTATCATCAAAGGTGGGTGCCATCATTCCACGCAAACGATAGGTTACAGTCTTCCGCCCTTCCGATAAAGTCTGATCGATTTCCAAGTTCTTCCAGTCTTCGGGCAGTGTATTGATTGAGTTTTGTAACGGACAATCCATCGCAGATTCTGCCAAGACTTTACGCACTCGTGCAATCTTCAAGGCTTTTTGTTCGACCTTCGTTCGGTAGGTGTATTCATCAAAGCACTCCTTTCCATCACCCGTTCGCATCACATGGAAATACACTGTGCAGTTCTGCTCTTCGAAGGGAAGGATTTGATGGGAACAGGTTCGTAATCCTCGTCCAACCACTTGCTCGATACGACTCATATTCCACCACGGGTCCAACACATGGATTTGACGCATGTATCTGAAATCCACACCTTCCGAGACAATGGGCCCTGCAACTACGACACGGATTTGTGACCCATCGCGATTATTGGGTTTCTTGACCGCAGACAATAACTTGGAAATCTCGTTCTCGGAACTGTCCGACGTCAATAGAATGTAACGGCCTTGTGTGTTTCCTTTGTAAGTCGAGGAAGCCAAGAGTGGAAGTCCTGTGAAGGGCGCATATCCATGTTCTTCCAACGCCATTGCAAACAACCGTGCTCCCAACGCAACAAAGTTGGAATACACTAAACAGACACCGGTTCCTTGTTCAATCGACTTCAACACCGTCACAAACTTTGCAGCATGATTGGGGAGTGCTTCGGGTGTTAAGAACGGTTCACCCACGTAGTCATATTGCTTTCCAGACGACTTGAAGAGTTCATTGAACGACTTGTTTCCCGGTGGAACCACCAAGGTCGATTGCATTAACACTCGCTTCTTCTCCTCGTCATCGACCTTCTCGGTGCCTGTGAGTGTCGACAGCTGAATGCCTTTGGCTTCGGATTCGACCAACGCCAAGTATTGAATACGTTCTGCGGGTGCGATGGGTTTTCCGAGAAAGGAAGTGTTGAGTTCCCGTGAAATGGATTTGGGTGGAGGCAGACGAAAGGGAAAGGTGAATGGATTCTCGCCCTTGACGAACGATACATAGTTTTGGCACCAGGTTCGGAATCGTTCACCGCCTGGTCCTGATTTCAAGGTTGCGTCTGGGTTGAAGAAATCAGTGACCTTGACGGATTCATTGGGCTTTTGCTTACGGTCGTTCCACAAGAACAAGTTCATGTAGAAGATGATTTCACTGTAGGTGTCGTACATGGGTGTAGCCGTCAAAAAGACCAAGACCAATCCATCCGCGGTCTTCACAAGATTCTCCAATCCACGCGTCACGCCTTTCATTCCTTCATCATCTTTGGATTCACGGATGTTGTGAGCTTCGTCGATAATCAGCAAACGGTTGTCAAAGTTTGCATGTACCCAGTCACGGTCAATGTCCTTTTCGGTGCCTCCGAGTTTGGACATGATGAGTGTGCCGAATGAACTATACGCACTGAACTCGTAGAACTCCTTGATGATCAAAGACGAGGTGCGTTCGAGTTTCGCACGGATTTCAGGATTGTTCCAGTTCTTGGGTTCCGATTCAATCCGCATCAACATATCGAGATATCTCCTACCCGTGCACTGCTTGGACTCCAAGGTTCCTGCAATTGTATCAATATTGACACGACTCATATCGAACAACTGGGTTTGGAAGTTGTCTTGAACCGCAGCCGAGGCTACAATCATGACCTTCTTGTCTTGGAACTCGGGACGCAAGATGTATTCTTCCGCCACTTGAATTGCACTGCAGGTTTTACCTGTACCTGTGCCGTGAATCATCAGTAGGTTACGATTCGGGCTGTCGGGTGATAAGACACGACGCAAAAACACTTGTTGGCTTTGAAGTTTGAATCCTGATTGTTGGGTGGTTTCACAGGCTTGGTTGCGAAGAGACTTCAGCGCATCAATCGATGCGGGCGGAAGGCGTTCGTTGATAATCTCCGACAACTCGGAGTGGGTGAGATTAACCATTGTTTACTGCTTACGAGTTTTCTTGGACCGATGTTTGCGACGATAGGTTTTGTGTCTTGGTGCATAGAGTGGACGACGACCACCCATCCTAGTCCTTTTCGCAGAGGGTGGCTCTTCACCTTCCTCTGTCATATTCTCCTCTTCAGGTTCTAAAGGTCGCTTCAATTCATTTGTTCCCATTTTAGTCCTTTTCACAGAGGGTGGTCCTGCATTTTCTTCAGGTTCAAGTGACCGTTTGAGACTCAATTCATTTCTTCGAATCTCAGTTGCATAGGTGCGAACGGATTGAAGTATACTCTCTATATTCTTATTAGGTCTTCGAACACTTGCCCAACGAGCTACCGCTTGAGCAGCTTTCTTTGCAATAAACTCTGCGTCTTCGGATACAGTTGTAGCGATATATCCCTCCTCTTCATTTGAATTCACGACATCTAATATGCTTCCTTGGAGTGCGTTTTCAATTGCGTTACCTAGTTCGAGTCTTTCTTCTTCAGTAGTGTTTGTAAGTGTTCCTAAAAGCCGTTGAACGATTTCTTCTCTGTATCGTCCCGCATGAAGTTTGCTTTCCTCATATTTATCGGATGCGATACGCTCTAATTGTAAGGTTACAGGTTGTTCCTCTGCGTTTAGTGTGAATGATTGTATCAATGAATTTCGTATACTCTTCAGTCTTTGTTCAATCTCAGGTATTTCTTCGTCTTCACGAGTGCTAACTAGTACATTTTTATAGACATCCATAGCACCTACAATTGGGTTTTTCTTAATCGCTTCTTCCAACTGAAGTGATCGATTCATGAATCGTACGATTTTGTCTTGTTGAATCGTTCCATCTTCAAGTATTCCAGCTTCATCGCCCGTTTCGATTGGCTTAAGTTCTCCTTTAAAGTTGTAGAGTAGGTTCAATTGAATGTCGCACACAAGTAGTAGGTATTTTCGACATATATACTTTGTGTTGGGTGTTTGTCTTGGGTCTTTAAAGATTGATTCAATCACTTTCAAGTCATCTTTTGTTACAATAAACTCATCTGCAACCGTATAGGCGTTTAGTTTTTCGTCAATAAAGCTACTTCCTTGTTTATAGAGGTTGACAGTGGATGTCGACTCGTTTACATCGTTAGGAATCACACGAATCGAGCGTGTTCGAATGGCTCTATACACTTTCTCTACATTCCCACCTCCTTGTTGCGGTGCTGGTAGTAGTATACGCAATGCAGGGATGACGGACAGAATCTCATCATAGTTCACTTGAGAACGGTCCGTTGGAGGAGTGAAGTTGGTGCGAATCAATGCAGACAAATTGGGAGCATTGTTTTTGGCTAGTACTTGTTTTAGGTCATCACGCACAGAAAGAAGAATCTCTTTTGCTTCCACGATTTCTACACTTTTAGTAATTCGTGCTCCAGAGGCTAACTTTCTACGAAGAGCGTCAATTCGAATCGTATCCCGTGGACTTCCTGGATACTCTTGTGTCAATAAATCACTGATGGTTTTTTGGTTGTATTGAATGTCTAGTTCTATCTTTGCAAGTGTAGAGACCATCGCATTTGCAGCGTTGAATCGTTCGATTCCTTTAGTCGTTTCGTACAGTTGTTTGTTATCAGTATATTGCTTCGCCAATGGTTCATACTCATTTCGTAGTCTTCCTACATTGGACATAAAGTTCCTTAACTTGCTGATATAGGCAGGAAGTTCAGTTTCTTCTAGTAAGGCTTTACTTGCATTGGCAATACGGGTTTCAATATCAGGTTTCGGTGGAAGTACTTGAGCATCTTCATAGAGTTTTGCAGAGCGTTTATCAAGTTCCTCACCTGCTGGAAGATCATTGTTGTTTTTGAAATAAATCAGTCTTGCCAAGTCCATTGCGCTCGTAAAGAAGACATTCAATCCATGCAGAATACAGAACGCAAGCAGAATACGGTCATTGGTCACAACGCCGATTTCAGTGTCGACCAACATGTCTCGTAAGGTTATCTGTTCGATGGGTTGTCGGTCTTGATTCAATACCGAATACACTCGATCTAGGTCTAACATTGAAAGGGCTTGACACCAATCTCCCATACGCTTGATGAGCGTATACACGAAGCTCTCGGGAACAATACCTTGATCGATAAACACCGCAAGTGCAGCCAGTGTTGCGTTTTTCACATTCGAACTATTGGCAACATCTCCAATATTGAAGGTCTGAACTGTGTTTCCTTGAGCATCCACTCGTATGATATTTGCTTCCACTTCATCGTCTGAAATACGATTCAATACAATCTTCAACGACGCATAGATGTTAGACTTTGGGTCTTGTTGATTGTCCCATAACGGATATACAACTGTATTCTCCTTGTCTTTCAAGAAAAACAGTGAAGGAGGTGGTCGGGTTGCATCGGTTGGTTTCTTTAGATTGGTGAGCTTTGTTGCAGAGTCACTCGAGTTCTCAATGTTTTCAATGATGTAGAACTCCCCGCCTGGAGAGTAGGTCTCTAGTGATGTGTTCAATATTTCAGTAAGAGGTAATCCACCTGAAGCATCTACAATCAATGCAAACTTCTGTTTACCCGTGACTTCACGAAACATTTGAGCGATATTGCGGTTTTTCGAATATCCTGTCGTTCCTTTCTCCCCTTCCCGATACAAGGATGAACGAATCGTATAGTTACGAGTGACTACCTCGGGAATCACAAACGTTCCCTGCATCGCAGCTCCAGGTTCTAGTTTTCTGACGTCTTCTTTAAGCTTTTCATAGTTTATACCGATCTTCTTAAGAAGTTCGGGTTCATCAAAGAACTCCTGTGTTGTACTAGAACCTTCTAGAGGTGGAAGGAGTATGCGGTCGAACGAACCTTGGAGGATTGTAAAAATAGTTTCATTAATGTATTTCTTGAAGTTGGTACGCAGCCAGACATCACCCTTTTTACTGATACGCTTTGCAATGTCGAAAAAGCGATTCTCATCACCCGCTGTAATGAGGTCACGACTATTCACTCGTTCATTGAAATCGTGTCGGAAGTCACCTCGTGCGAGATGACGAAATAGTTGCCATACAAGGATATTACGCTTAGTGATCCCTCGGATTTCATCTCCCACGAGGAGAACGCTGTCAGGTTTCTGAACAGCATCCTCCATTGCTACCCCTTGGTCTACCTCCATTGTCTACTTTCCACATTTCATTTCAGTTACCACTCCATGAGAATGTCTTCCAATCGGCACTCTCCCACAGGTGCGGTTTCCAATCGCTGATTCACCTTGTCGAGCGTATCGTCTTCAGGTGCTTCTTCTTCACCTTCAGGCAATCGTGCTTCATCCACCAAGATGTCTACGAATCCAGTTCCACAGGGAGGTTTCTGTCCGAACATGATGTTTGCAGAGACACCTCGCATACTGTCCTTTTCCGCCCAGATAGCCGCATTGAACATAATCTTGGAAGTCTCTTCGAAGGAGGACTTGGCTAGCACACCGGTCTCGTTCTTGCTCATACCGAATCGGTTCACTGGTACAATGCGTCCTCCAAAGGTCATCGTATCCACCAACACAGCCAAGTGTCGGTAGTTCACCTTCTCTGACGAGAAGACTTCATTGATTTCCTCATACAACGCCAGTCGTGCAGCTTCAATTCCAAACACTTCTGCGATTTCATGAATGTCGTTCGAGAAGGTGCGTGTTCCATCTACACCTGGAAACACCATCAAGTCGTAGAGATTTGTGCCTTCCACATCCAACACATATTGCTCCACAGACTTGTATCCACCCAACTGCGCATCGTGTATCAGCTCGTTCTTCACACGACGCTGGAACACTCGTCCAATGCCTGGCACACCCGTCAAGGATGTATCCAAGATCTTGTCCTCCAAGAATCGCAACTGGATTGGATTCTTAATCACTGCGGGGTCAAACATGAGTCGCATCACCAAGTTCTTGACCGACTTGGTCGTTGGGTCACTTCCAGGGTCCGAGTATCGGCACTGCACGATTTTCAATGCAGGGTTTGCAGACATCTTGGCTTGAATCTCCACCATGTCGAGGATATTGCGTGAGGCCATCTGCAGTTCGTTCATCTCCAATCGCAGAATCCATGGTGAAGTCAGTGTTCCATCTCCGTCGCAGGAGAACTCTTCGTATCGCTGTAACATCTCGCGGTCTTCGTCAACGGCTGTGGTTGCTGCGAGAGGATACGGGTCATAGAAGATACGGACCGAGTTGGTAATGTCTCGCAAGGTAGTCTTCTGAATCTCCTTCATCTTCACCACGGCTGCGTCTTGGCTTTCCATCAGCTGGGGTTCCAGATACACTGTGTTACTGGGTCGTTTAGGATTGGAGGAAGCCGACAACAACTCTTCAATACGAGGCACACCCGAAGTCGCATTCGCCTTGGCTGTACCTGCGCTGTGGAAGGTATTCAAGGTAAGCTGCGTCGTAGGTTCACCAATGGATTGGGCTGCAAGTGCACCGACCATTTCACCTGCATGCACTTGGCTTTGAATGTATCGGAATCGGATGTCTCGCATGAGTTCATCAAACAACGCTTGGCTGAATCGGTGAATCACAATGGACTTCTTGGGTGCCAAATAGTATCGCAGCAGAATGTGGAACACTCGGTTGTTCGGGAACTCGGATACAAAGCGTCCGATTGCACTGGTGACATGCTTGGGCGTCAAATCCGTCTTGGTGCTATACGGATTCGCATACTTTTCCACCAGTCTCTTCAAGTTCACGGGTGCTTGAAGTGTGTCGACCTTCTTGTGTCGGAAGGTCTTGTTGAAGAGAAGCTCGCGGTCTGCGATGAGTTCATCCACTAAATCGGGTGTTTCGTCCACGGATTCCTTCAAGAAGGGATTCACATCAGCCGGCGTCAAGGAATACTCTGCGTAGAGGTTCTCCAAGGTTTTCAACACGAGGTCACAGGACTGGTCTTCTACACAGATGGTATCAATTCCATCATCACCGTAGTGGAACTGAACGATGTTACCATTCACATTGCGCACTGTGCCTCCATACTCGATGTGCTGGTCCTCCATGGTCTTCATCAACCTACGCTGAATGTATCCTGTATCCGAGGTCTTCACAGCCGTATCAATCAATCCCTCTCGTCCAGCTTGTGCGTGGAAGAAGAACTCGGCAGGCATCAGACCATCCACAAAGCTGTGCTCGACAAAGCCACGAGATTCCACTCCATCGTCGTAGCGTGTAAAGTGAGGTAATGTGCGGTCTTGGAGTGTATATTGAACTCGCTTACCTTCAATCAACTGCTGTCCTAGTGTCGCAACCATCTGTGTGATGTTCGCTTCCGAGCCTTTGGAACCTGAATCCACCATCTGAACGATACGATTCAATCCATCCACTCGTGCAGTCTTCTTGAGACTGTCAATCACTTCGGTGTTAATCTTGTTCACGACATCCTTCATGGCCGAAGAGATATCGTCTTCCAGCTTTTCACCATCGGACATACCCATGTTGTTGATGTATTTGCCTCCGTGGACATTGGTGAGAATCTCAGACACTTTGCGTCGTCCCTCTGCAATCTTGTCCTTCACAAACGCATTGGTCTTGAAATCCGCAATCAAGTCCGAAGTGCCGACCGAGAAGCCTGTATACAAGTTGAACTGTGTGACAATGCTTTGAATGTCGTTGATCAGTTGACCTGCGCGTTGAGGTCCAAAGTCATTGTAGGTCAAGTGTACCAAGTTTCCAGTCGCACTCTTCTTCAAGACACCCTTTGTGAGTTCACCCAATTCAAGCTTGATTCCACGAGCATTGTAGTTAATCAATGGCATGGCCATCGAGATGATTTCAGAGCCTGTCCAGTTACGATTCTTACGCTTGAAGGGACGCTTGATGCGTGCTAACATATTCATCGCAATGTGTTCGGGTACTTCGACACCGGGTTGCGAGATACGGTAGGCACCCGTCATAGTATCCTGGAACAGCTGGATAATGGGAGTGGAGGTACGAGGACTGATGATGTTACGCAATACAGATGCCAAGACACGAAGTTCAGTGGCTGCTGGAATGCTTTGCGGTACATGCATATTCATCTCATCTCCATCAAAGTCTGCGTTATACGGTCGGGTTGCGGATACATTCAGACGGAAGGTCGAATACGGTAACACTTTGACTCGGTGTGCTTCCATGGACGCTTTGTGAAGGGACGGTTGTCGGTTAAACAACACAATGTCTCCGTCAATGATGTGTCTGTGAACGACATCACCTTCCTTCAAGTCAATCGTGTCTGGATTCACATAGAGCAAACTGAAGGTCTGTTTGTCTTTCTTGATGAAGACGGATTTGGCTCCTGGATGCTTCTCAGGTCCATTGCGAACATATCCCAGTAGTCGCTCACGATTGTAGGGGCTTACGATTTCAGGAAAGGTCAAGTTGGTTGCGATTTCTTCGGGGACACCGAGTTCGTCCAAGTCAATGTTCGCATCGGGTGTAATCACCGACCTCGCAGAGAAGTCTACACGCTTACCCATCAAGTTACCACGAACGCGTCCTGTCTTCGCACCGAAACGGGACTTCAAGGTTCGCAAAGGGCGTCCAGAGCGTTGTTGCGTAGGAGGCATACCCTTGATGTCGTTGTCCACATAGGTCGCCACATTGTATTGAAGCAACGATGTCAGCTTATCAATCATATCCGCTGAATCGTTCTTATCAATCTTGTCTCGCAATCGGTCATTGGAACGGATGATGGAGATGAGCTGGTGTGTCAAGTCATCTTCCATTCGCTGATGGTCGTCCATCACGACCGAAGGACGCACGGTCAACGGTGGAACTGCAAGTGCATTGCAAATCATCCATTCAGGTCGGGCAAATTGTGGATCAAACCCAAGACGACGGCAGTCTTCGTTGGTGATACGCTGGAACGCTCGAAGTACAATTTCAGGTTGAAGTTGAACGGGGTCCACAGGTGCTTCATCCTTTGCGAGTTTCTTGAACGCTTCCAACTTTGCAGCTGTGCCTGCAATCTTGCTGACTTTCGCAAACATCGGTGTCTCACAGGTCGTACAGACAGGAGTGTATTTCGTCTGGTCACGCACTTCCTTGAATCGTGCCATACCTATTGTGGTCATGCTGTCGAGGACTTCGGGTGCAAGAATCGGCTTCGAGCAATTCAAGCAAATCACATTGCATAACTTCTCCACTGTATCGAAGAACTGATACAGATACATCGGTCGTGCAAGTTCAATGTGCCCAAAGTGTCCGGGACAAAGTTGATTGGTCTGTTTACAGGTCGGACAGACCTTGCCGTTCTCAATGACTCCGAATCGTGAATCAAATACGCCATTTGGAACGGGCTGTCCGCTTTGGTACGTTTTATCAGTCGTTACTTCTACGACACTGCGCTTCCGAATGTCTTCGGGGTTCGCAATACCGAATTGAACACCAATAATTGTATCACCCATTGTGTGTCTCTTATACCTATGTGTAGATTCTTCCGTTTTTACTGCTCCGCAAGTTCAAGTAGAGTTTGCCAGTGGTCGTCGTCTTCAATGAACCGCTTCACCATCTCTACATCGTGTTCCCGCTTTTCAAGGTAGAGAAACATTCGTTCAAACTCTTCTCCACGCTTTTGTTGAAACAACTTGTATTGACGAATGCTCGCATAGCGAACATAGTCTAACAGGTCATTCGTCATTCGCTCCGCTCCGTCACGCTCAACATCCTTGAACTTTCGAACCAGCGTTGCCCAGTGTTCTTGCAGTAAATAGACATCCATTATTGGGTAGTGTGTGATTATTTTACACATCTTGACGATAGAGATAGTCGACTGTGATTTCAATGTACAAATCCGTTGCTTCGGGTACAATGACGAAATCCACGTATACCGTGGTAGGTTCTCCGCTTACAGTGTATCCAGAGAGACTGAACACTTTTGCTTTCACGGGTAAAATGGTAAGTCTACATCCCGTGACGATACTATTTGCAGGGACGGTCGCACTGACGGTTCGGAATACGGTTCTTGCAGCTGGTTCTGTATATCCTATGGCGACAGACCCAGAAGTCCACGCATTCCATTTAGGACCTGTGTTCCCTGTATTTCCTGTAAATTGATGACCTGTAGGGCCTGTATTGCCTATATTCCCTGTAGGTCCTGTGTTGCCTGTAGGACCTGTGCGACCTGTAGGACCTGTTCGTCCCATAAACCCTGTTTCACCTCTGGGTCCTAAAGACCCTGTAGGACCTGTACGGCCTGTGGTACCTGTGTGAATCGACGGTAGACCCGTTGGCCCAGTGGGACCTGTTGGACCGAGGTATCTAGATCCTGTAGGACCTGTAACACTCATCATTCCTGTCGGACCTGTATTCCCTGTAAATTGTTGACCCGTTGGACCTGTTGCACCTGTAGTACCCGTTGGACCTGTATTCCCAGTATTTCCCGTGTTTCCCGTGTTTCCTGTTGGACCTGTAGAACCCGTTGTACCCGTGTCTCCTGCATTTCCGTTGTTTCCCTTAAATCCTATACTGCCTGTATTGCCTGTTGGACCTGTGATACCTGGCGTTGGATTTGAAGGACCGGGTTGTCCTAACGGTCCCGTATTTCCGGTTGGACCCGTTGGACCGGTTGGACCGATTGGACCTGTTCGTCCTGTATTTCCCGTTGCACCTGTAGTGTCTGCACTACCAGTTCGTCCGGTGGGTCCAATCGGTCCAGTGAGACCTGTTCGACCTGTGAACCCTGTCGCACCCGTTGTAACGGAGAGTCCAGTATTTCCTGTATTGCCTGTGTTTCCTGTTCGACCTGTAGGACCTGTCCATCCTGTGGGACCGGTTCGACCCGTATTTCCAGTATTACCTGTATTGCCTGTAGTACCGGTATTTCCAGTCGCACCTGTAGTATCTACACTTCCTCTAGGACCGGTTACGCCAGAAGGACCTGGAATTCCCGGCCCAACAGGACCTGTATCTCCTATAGGACCTGGAACATACTGTGATTCAGGTAGAGTATACGAATAGGTTCCTGGAATCCTAGGAACATAACTACTCATTGTTTGTAGAAGTAGTATAAAATGTAAGTGATATCCACTGAAGGACTTGATTGATTTTCTCCACTTAACTTACCATACCAAGTTCCACCTACGTTCTTTAAGTAAGCTTCACTGATAAACACATACTGGTTAATCGAAGGTCCAGTTTGTGAATATCCACTCACACCTACGTAAGGATAGGTCGTTGTACTTAATCCCGTACTCTGTTCGAGAAATTGGAGACCTGTATAGCCTGAAAAGGTAAGTGTGACTTGACCTGAACGGATATCAAATGGACCTGTCGGTCCAGTATTGCCCGTGTAGCCTGTATACCCTGTATTCCCTGTAGGTCCTGTATTCCCTGTATTCCCTGTATTCCCTGTATTACCAGTATTGCCTGTGGGACCTGTAGGACCGGTTGGACCTGTGGGTCCTTGAATTCCTGTATTTCCTGTATTGCCTGTATTGCCTGTATTTCCAGTTGCGCCTGTTGCACCTGTAGGTCCTGTCGAACCTGTATCACCTGTATTACCCGTTGGACCTGTTGGACCTGTTGCACCGGTTGGACCTGTTGCACCTGTTGCACCTGTCGGTCCTGTATTCCCCGTGGGTCCTGTATTTCCAGTATTTCCAGTATTCCCTGTATTGCCTGTGGGACCCGTTGGACCGGTGGGACCTGTTCGTCCTGTGTTGCCGGTGTTGCCTGTGGGACCCGCAGGGCCTCGATCTCCAATAGGTCCTGTAGGTCCCGTTGGACCATTGTTTCCAATTGCACCCACAGGTCCTTGTGCTCCTGTAGCCCCCGTAGCACCTGTATTGCCTGTATTTCCAGTCACACCTGTAGAACCTGTTGCACCTGTATTGCCTGTATTTCCAGTATTGCCGGTATTGGTGGCGGTGCCTGCAATTCCAGCAGAACCTGTTGCACCTGTGGCACCCGTTGGACCTGTATTCCCTGTATTGCCCGTGTTGGTCGCAGTTCCCGAAAGTCCTGTTGGACCTGTTGGACCTGTTGGACCGGTTGGACCTGTGTTGCCTGTATTACCCGTGTTTCCGGTATTACCCGTGTTTCCTGTGGGTCCTGTTCGTCCTGTGTTGCCGGTATTACCGGTATTCGTGGCTGTGCCGGGTAATCCTGTAAATCCTGTTGCACCTGTGGGACCGGTCACGGTTCCAGTGGGTCCTGTGGGTCCTTGTGGACCTTGTGGACCTGGATATACATTGGGAGCTACAGTTCGAACTCCTTGTCCTGGTTGATAACAGACTAGCATTGTTTAATGACGCAGAATTGATTGGATTTATTCGGACGGAATAGACAAATGGAAGAGACTGGACCTACAGGAACGATTGAAGAAACAGGACCTACTGGAACGATTGAATCAACAGGACCTACTGGAGAGACTGGTCCTACCGGAGAAACAGGACCTACCGGAGAAACCGGACCCACCGGAGAAACCGGACCCACCGGAGAAACCGGACCCACCGGAGAAACCGGACCCACCGGACCGGATCTATCCATGTTTCCTACTGCTGCAACTGGACCTACTGAAGCGCCTCAGATTGTTACCTTAGAAGAACTCATGCAGAGTTATGCAGTTGTTGTTGCAAAGGAAGCAGCCGACCGTACATCCTTGGCTGGATTAACGAATCCGCAACGCGAACAGTATCGCCCCCAACTGTTTCAATGGGCAGGTCTTGGATTCCCACCTACATTTGTTGTACAATCCTTTGAAATCACTCCACCAAACGTGTGTTCAGATGGAGTCACTCGTGACTCAATGGCTTACCTACAATTTTTGTTAAGTCCAACTACATTCGATGAGGTTTTGGAAAAGATTCGAGCGTTGATGCCTGGAATTTTGGTATCCTTCTCCTTTTCTGGAAATTCTTTGAGGATTCATGTGTCGAGGGATTAAGGGGGTGGGAACGGTGATAGTGTAGACAAAGTAACTCCACCATTATTCGTTACTGTAAACGCGTTTGGACTTCTATCCGTAAGTCCTTGAAGTAAGATTTGTGTGTTTGGAATTGCAGTTAACGGTGAAGTGGATGGAATGAAGTTTGAAGTGTACACTGCGGTTCCATTGACAAGTCGGAAGTTGGTGATATAGCCAAAAAATGGAGTATTAGTAGTAGTTGAAACGTCTCCAAAAATGAATGAACCGCCTTGTGCTCCTATACTAACTGATGAAGTTGCAGTTTCTCGACTGATTCCATTGATATAAATAGTAAATGTAGTTCCATTACGCACAATTGCATAATGATGCCATCTATTTAAGGATGGTAATGATACTGTAGCACCCATATTAATTGCAAAATTTCCAGCATTATTCCCAATTAAAATTCCAAGATAACCTCCTAATGCCATATAATAACTACTTGTAGAAAATGCACTCGTATTAATACTATATTGAAATGGACAATCATATTGACCACGACTTGTTTGATACGCCCAAAACTCTATTGTATGATTATTCGTTCCCAAAGTAACTGACGAACTAGAAGGAATAGTTAGAGATGTATTATTAAAAAGCGCACTGTATTTTGTGGCAGGCTCGAAATATAGACTCGCAGGTGGGAACGACTTGAACGAATGAGGAGAAGGGAGTGTTGTACCTATACTTATCCCCCATTTCCTTGCAAGGTAACCTTCGATTTGTTGACGTTCAGTGGTTGTGAGAGCGGTGTTATACACTAAAATTTCATACACATATCCATTTAGTTGATAATTTGGAGTACTTTCTATTAATCCTCCTATTGTCACTTCTTCTGCACATGTAGTTGCATTACCACTTGTTGACGTTCCTGATACTAAAACATTTGAACCGTCAATTGAACCATTGAATGTAAAAGCACTTCCAGGAGTTGAAGATGAATTCAATGTTAACCCATAAATACGATTAGCGGTAAAACTTGCGTTAGAAGTAGATGCATCAACATTATAATTACTAGAATTATTAACTCCAACACGTATAGAACCATCTTGAAAGATAACAAAACTTCCAAATGGAACTTTCCAACAACCAAATGAAATTTTGTTAGTAAACCCTGAAGCAAAGTTATTTACAATAAATGCGGAATAGCTTGTAGACGTTAAGAACTTTCCACACTTTAGAGCGTTTGATCCTGAAAATAAAACACTATTTCCCACACGTTGTGGACTAGTTGAATATGGAGTCGCGTTATTTCCATTCCCAGACTTATCGTTCCATTGCGTCACGTTGCTTCCACTCAAACCCAAGGAAGATGAATCTGCTGCATCCAACCACAATTGACATCCAGGAATCGACAATGGACTTATCACTGGTAAAGATGGAGTCAACCCCCACTTGTGAGCAAGATATCCTTCCACTTGTTGGCGTTGAGAGGTGGTGAGAGCGGTGTTGTACACGAGGATTTCATAGATTGAAGCTGTTACCCATATGTTTACATAAGAACTCCCTCCCCATTCTGCTCCAATCGCAAAACCCTGTGCAGTAGATGTTCGTGTAGTCGTGAGAGTTCCACCAGACTGTGAAGTTCCATTCAACCATCCACTAACTGTAGTTCCGGTAGATTGAAAGGTATAGAGTTTAGTAATTGAAGTATCTGTAAAAAAGATTGATTGATTTGGATCATTCCCTTGTCCATAAAATCGTATTCTTCCAGTTGGAGGATCATTATAAAACCCAAATCCATCTACAGAATTATATACATAATCTGTATTAGGTTTTGCACCAAGTATAGTTTGATTAGTAACACCTGTTGATTTTGAAACAATAAATACCGTAACATTGGTTAGATTTACAGGACTGTTCACGAACATGTAGGAACTATTCAATACAATCGCGCTGGAAGAATAACTGGTGGTTCCAGACCCTACGCCTAGATGACGAGCATTTCCAGACTTATCACTCCATTGAGTGACGGTGGTCGTTCCAGTGACTGTTGAAGAGTCCGCCGCATCCAACCACAACTGACATCCTGGAACATCAATGGGTTGAAAGGCGCGCAAATGAGGTCGAATGGAATAGAAGGGATGTGTGGAAGGAATTGAAGGATACAGAGTTGTCAATCCCCATTTCTTTGCAAGGTAGGTTTCGATGGTTTGGCGTTGTGTGGTGGTGACATCTGAATTGTAGGTAATGATTTCATAGACTGAAGCAGTTGCTGCAATATTTATGTATGCATTCTGGTCACGATTCCACTCTGCTCCTATTGCAAATCCTTGTGCAGTGGAAGTTCGCGTTGAAGAAAGTGTAGCACCACTTTGTGAAGTTCCATCTAACCATGAATTAATCGATGTTCCACTGGATTGAAATGAAAACAATCTAGTAGTTGAAGTATTTACATTAAACTGTGAAAGATTATTAGAATCTCCATAGAATCTAATTCTAGGTACTGCTGCATCAATATAAAATCCAAACCCATCGAATGAGTTCCAACTCCATCCTGAATTAGGTCTTGCAGTAAAGACTGTCTGATTATTACCACCAGTTGACTTTGTAACGATAAACACGGTGACTTTGGATAAGTCTACAGGACTGTTCACGAACATGTACGAACTATTTAAAACGATTGCATTTGAAGAGTAACTAGTGGTTCCAGACCCTACACCTAGATGACGAGCATTCCCTGACTTATCACGCCATTGAGTGACGGTAGTTGTTCCAGTCACGGTTGAAGAGTCTGCTCCATCCAACCACAACTGACATCCAGGAATCGATAATGGAATTGAAGAATCATAATACGGAACCAACCCCCACTTGTGAGCAAGATATCCTTCCACTTGTTGGCGTTGAGAGGTTGTTAACCCGATATTATAGATAATAAGTTCAGCAAGGTAAGTATTGTAGGAAACATTATTTGCACCTCCTCGTCCATTGATATAGAGTGTCTTCGTAAGTGTTGTTGTACCTGATTGTGTTAGACCACTTGCCATTGTGGTTCCATTCGCATAGTAGGACATTGTATTTGAATTTGCAGGATCAGGATTGATACCTTCAATCATTTGCCATGTATTTGAAACAGTTGTATTTCCATAGTTTACACCAGGATACGTTGAACCCGAATTAATTGCAAAATTCTGTCCACCACCTGAAAAAAGATAAAATCCTGATTCATTATTTGCATTAGGACCGTGCTCTAAGAATGGATTACCTGCACTTTGATTAATCGGATAATAGATCATAAAAATGCTCATCGTTTGTGCCAACACAAAGTTCGCAATGGATGAACCATTTCCTGCACTATATTGAATGACTCCATTACCGTTTTGTATGTTTGGAACCCATGAAGGATTCGGGACAGAATTTACAAACGAATTCGCAACGTAACCATTCGTACTTTTGTCCCTCCATGCTGTTACAGACGTTGTCCCTGTGATTGTGCTAGAATCTGCCGCATCCAACCACAACTGACAGCCAGGAATCGTTCGTGGATCAAATCTCCACACACTTTTGGACGTACCGATCATTACCTTTCTTAAAACAAAACATAGTTGGACGTTGAAGCGCCAGGATACGTCACCATAATGGTAGTTGAATTCGCAGGTGGAATCACAACTGGATTCGTGGGCGCACTCGTGCCTGCGGTCGTGTAGGTCACCGTCGTCGATAAATACGAAGAGGTATTGTTGCGGAACACCCAATATCCATTGGAATCGTTGCTCCAGTTGATGGTAGGTAATGTCAACGATGAAAACCCACTATTCGTAATGTTGTAGTGCGTCCCGAACGAGTTGGAGGCTACCGTCAGTGAGGTTCCCGATACATTCATGTAGAGAGGACGGAATCCATTGCGAACGGTGAGACCGCCACTCACATCGAGTTGGCTTCCATTGAAAGTTAAGTTTGCGTTTCCAAACACACCCGTTCCACCCGTAGCCACAGTCAAGACACTTGAAAATCCCGTAGAACCGACAATCGACACTGAACCTCCACCTGCAGCTGCAGGTCCTGTTGGACCGGTCTGTCCTTGGATACCCGTAGGTCCTGTGACCGTACTTGCTGCACCTGTGGGACCTGTGTTGCCTGTGGGTCCCGTTGCGCCCGTATTACTCGCCGTTCCTGCAGGTCCTACTGCACCCGTCGCGCCTGTATTCCCTGTGGGTCCCGTGTTGCCTGTAACTCCTGTAGCACCCGTCGGTCCTGTGGCTCCTGTGGCTCCTGTCGCTCCTGTATTCCCTGTGGGTCCCGTATTGCCCGTGTGACCTGTGTTGCCCGTAACACCCGTCGCTCCAGTAGGTCCTGTATACCCCGTCCATCCCGTCGGGCCACCGGGTATCCCTGCAACACCTTGAATGCCCGCTGGACCTTGGATTCCTGTAGGACCTTGGATTCCTTGGTCGCCCTTCACACCCTGTAAACCTTGAACTCCTTGGGGTCCTGCTGACATACTTGTGTTTTCACCAGTTGAAAAATTAGGCTTATTGGACTTTACGGATACGATGGTTACTCGTGTCGCCTACATACACAATTCCACCTGAATCGACTGCGACTCCGAGAGGTTGATTGAAACTTGCATTGGTTCCTGTTCCATCTGCAAATGTAGTTGTTCCATTCCCTGCGAGTGTAGTGACTACACCTGAAGATGTGATTCTACGAATAAGATGATTGTTACGGTCTGCTACATACACAGTTCCCGCCGAATCGACTGCGACTCCATAAGGATTATTGAACGTCGCATTGGTTCCCGTTCCATCGGTAGATCCTGGAGTTGTTTGACCTGCAAGTGTCGTGACTACACCTGTAGGTGTGATTTTACGAATCAGATTGTTTGTATCTACTACATAGACGTTCCCTGTTAAATCGACTGCAACTCCTTTAGGTAAATAGAAACCCGCGCTGGTTCCGGTTCCATCAATATACGGTCCAGCACTTCCATTTCCTGCAAGCGTTGTAACTACACCTGCAGGTGTGATTTTACGAATACGGTAGTTACTCCAATCCGCTACATAGACATTTCCCGCTGAGTCGACTGCGACTCCTCGGGGTTGATAGAATATTGCATTCGTTCCCGTTCCATCTTGAAATCCAAGTGATCCATTCCTACCTGCGAGCGTTGTGACTACACCTGCAGGTGTGATTCTGCGGATGAGGTGGTTACTTCTGTCCCCTACATATAGATTTCCAGCTGAATCGACTGCGAGTCCAGCAGGACTATTGAACGTCGCATTGGTTCCCGTTCCGTCGGCAAATGTTGTACCTCCATTGCCTGCAATTGTTGTCACTACACCTGCAGGTGTGATTTTACGAATACAATTATTAGCAGAATCTGCTACATAGATATTTCCTGTTGAATCGACTGCTATTCCATAAGGGTTATTGAACTGTGCATTTGTTCCAGTTCCATCGGTAAACGTCGTACCTCCATTCCCAGCAATTGTCGTCACCACACCCTGATTCAAAGGAAGTTGATTTGTTCCAGATCCGATTTTACGGATACGCTGATTAATCGTATCCGCTACATATAGATTTCCGTATGTATCAATTGTAACACCAGCGGGTTGGTTAAATCTCGCATTCGTTCCAATTCCATCTGCAAATGCACCTGTTACTCCACTTCCTGCAACTGTTGTCACTACACCTGTTGGTGTTATCTTTCGGATACCAAAACTAACTGTATCTGCTACATATAGATTTCCGTCTAAATCAATTGTAAGTCCATAAGGATTCGCAAAAGTCGCATTGGTTCCTGTTCCATTGGTAGAACCTGTCGTTCCATTTCCTGCGAAGGTTGTCACGACACCCGCAGGTGTGATTTTACGGATACGCTGATTACCATAGTCACTAACATATACATTTCCAACTAAATCGACTACTACACCGTAAGGAAGATTGAAACTTGCACTGGTACCTGTTCCATCTGCAAACTGTGCTGTTCCACTTCCTGCAAGTGTAGTAACGAGGGCAGTAGATGAGATTTTGCGGATTCTGTGATTATTCGTATCTGCTACATATATATTTCGAGCCGAATCGATTGCGATTCCGAAAGATTCACTGAACCGTGCAGCTGTACCCTGTCCGTCTAAATATCCGAATGTAGTTCCTGCATATGTTGTAACTACAGCTGCTGGTGTGATTTGGCGAATGCGATAAGTGTACCTATCAGCAACGTACAGATTTCCCAATGAATCTATTACAATTGAATTTGGCAGATAGAATGATGCACTGATTCCTGTTCCATCCGCAGAACCCGGACTTCCACTACCTGCGAATGTCGTGACGTCACCTGTAGGTGAGAGTTTACGGATGCGGTGATTATCTCTATCGGCTATGTACACGTTTTTAAATGAATCCACTACTAATGCAGTAGGATAATTAAACCTCGCCCCAATACCATTTCCATCAAGAAACGATGCAGTTCCATCTCCTGCAAGAGTTGTTACAACATTATCGTTCACTGGAAGTGTATACGCATTTGGGATTTTACGGATCGAGTGATTACTGGTGTCTGCTACATATGCATTTCGGAATCGTTCCACTGTAATTCCAAAAGGACTATTAAATTGTGAAGATGTGAATCCAGCCAATCCATTGCCTGCGAGTGTTGAGACTACACCTGTCGAAGTCTGAATGGTACGAACACGGTTGTTGGTCTGGTCGGCTACATACAAGGTTCCTAGTGTATCGATGGAAAGATGGGTTGGAAAGTTGAACTGTGCGTTGGTACCGGTTGCATCCGCGTATCCTGCTGTAGACCCTGCGAGTGTAGTTACAGTTCCATCAGACGAAATTCTACGAATACGATGATTATTCGTGTCCGCTACATAGAGATTTCCATAGATGTCTGCAACAATTCCTCGTGGAGTATCGAATCTCGCGTTGGTTCCGACTCCATCTTGAAATCCTTGTGTAGTTCCTGCAAAGGTTGTCACAACACGCGCTTGTGTGATTGCACGGATACGATGATTACCTGTATCGGCTACATACATAATGTCTGACGAATTGACTGTGATTGCATTTGGAGCGTTCAATGTCGCACTGGTTCCCGTTCCATTGGTGGATCCTTGTGCGTTTCCAGCCACGATTGTCACTATACCGTCAAATGTAATTCTACGAATGCGGTTGTTGGTTGTATCCGCTACATACACAGTTCCGTCTGAACCGAGTGCGACTCCTCGAGGTTGACTGAAACTCGCACTGGTTCCCGTTCCATCTGCAAACGTACCTGCTCCACTTCCTGCTAATGATGTGACTACACCCGCAGGTGTGATTTTACGGATGCGGTTATTGATTGTGTCTGCAACATAGACGGTTCCGTCCCAATCTGTAGCCACTCCGAATGGACTATTGAACCAACCTCCGCCATCACTGTACCCTGCAGTACTAGTTCCTACAACGGTTGTGACTGTACCTGTATTGTCTGCTCCAGCTGCGATGGTTCGTATACGATTGTTATTGGTATCTGCAACATACACAAGTCCTGCTGAATTGACTGCAATTCCGCTAGGAGTATTATACTGTACGTTGGCAACCGGAGTTTCTCTAAATCCTGCACTTCCAACCCCCGAATATTTAGTTGTTACGCCAAAATCTGTAGTCACTCTGCGGATACTATGGTTACCCGTGTCAGCTACATAGACACTTGTTCCTGCTGCAAGCAGAGCAATTTCTCGAGGTCCATTGAAACTCGCACTGACTCCAGTTGCATTAGCGGACCCAGCTGTTGCCTGACCTGCTATAAAAGTTGTTACACCTGCGGATGTGATTTTACGGATATAGTTAGAATCCGTAACGTACATCATCGTACCTGCCGAATTGACTACAATTCCGAAAGGGTCAAGGAATCTCGCACCCGTTCCAGTTCCTTCAAGATATTGTGCGGTTCCATTCCCTGCTAAGGTTGTGACTACACCGGCCTGTGTGATTTTACGGACTCTACCAATATTCGTGTCACCAACATATAGATTTCCACTACTATCAAATGCGAATCCAGCAAGACCATTGAATGTAGCTGTAGATACTGTTCCATCGGTAAACGTATAGCTTCCAGTACCTGCAAATGTTGTGACTACACCCGCAGGTGTAATTTTACGGATACGAGCATTTCCTTGATCCCCTACATACACATTCCCTAATGAATCAACTGCAATTCCACTAGGAGCACTGAAACTCGCACTGGTACCCGTTCCGTTGGCAAATTGTGCTGTTCCACTTCCTGCAAGTGTCGACACTACACCCGCCGATGATATCTTGCGGATACGATGATTTTGGTTGTCCGCTACATACACATTACCCACTGAATCGACTGCGAGTCCAGCAGGTTGTTTGAAACTCGCACCGGCACCCGTTCCATCGGCAAATGTACCAGTTCCACTACCTGCTAACGTTGTCACAACACCTGCCGATGTGATTTTACGAATACGATGATTATTGGTATCGGATACATAAAGAGTCCCATCTGAAATAATCGCGATTCCATTAGGTTGGTCGAATTTTGCATTGGTTCCCGTTCCATCTTGATATCCAAATGTACTTCCAGCAAATGTACTAACGTCACCGCTTGGTGTTATCTTGCGAATACGACAGTTACCCAATTCTGTTAGATATAGGTTTCCGGATTGATCTATCGTAAGTCCTTGAGGAAAATTGAAACTCGCATTGGTTCCATTTCCATCCGAAGACCCTGGTCCTAACCCTGCCAGAACTGTTGATACACCTAGTGGTGTGATTTTATAGACTTTGTAGGCATTGATATCTGACATATACACATTTCCCGTAGAATCGACTGCGACTCCAATAGGAGAATTGAAACCTGAAGCTAACGTTGAAATTATATCAGCTGTCATTGTGATTTTACGAACTCGATAGTTGAGTTTATCGACAACATATACAATTCCCTCCGAATCCACTGTAACTCCGTAAGGATTATTGAAACTCGCACCCGTTCCAGTTCCATCCGCAAACTGTGCTGTTCCACTCCCTGCAAGTGTTGTCACTACGCCTGAAGGTGTAATCTTCCGGACACGGTTATTGAGTGTATCCCCTACATAGACGTTACCCGCTGAATCCACTGAAATTCCTTGAGGAGAATTGAAACTCGCACCGGTTCCAGTTCCATCTGCAAACTGTGCTGTTCCACTCCCTGCTAACGTTGTCACAACACCTGTCGATGTGATTTTACGAATACGATGATTGGTTGTGTCGGCTACATACATAGTGGACGATGAATCAACTGCAACTGCGCGAGGAAGGTTCAGTAAAGCGCCAGATACTGCACCATTCTGTACACTATCTATAAATCCTGCAACTCCGCTGCCTGCGAGTGTTGTGACTACACCTGCCGGTGTGATTTTACGGATGCGATGGGTGTTGTTGTCGACTATATATATAATTCCAGTCGAATTAATTGCAATTCCAATAGGAAAATTGAATTGTGCATTGGTTCCCGTTCCATCGGCCGATCCTTGTGAACCTCCTGCGAATGTTGTGACTACACCTGCTGGAGTAATTTTACGGATTCGATGGGTGTTGTTGTCGACTACATACATAATTCCAGATGAATCAAATGCGATTCCAGTAGGACCATTGAACGTCGCATTGGTTCCAGTTCCATCTGTACCTCCAGCTGTCCCATTCCCTGCGAATGTTGTGACTACACCTGCCGATGTGATTCTACGGATACGATGATTATTGTAGTCTCCTACATATAGAGTTCCGGTTGAATCAAGTGCGATTGTTTGAACTGCACTGAACCTCGCGTTAGTTCCTGTTCCATCGGCAAAGGATGCCGTTCCATTACCTGCAAGAATAGTAACTACACCTTCGGGTGTGATTCTACGAATATAATTACTGGATTGCACTACATATACAACACCTGCTGAATTGACTGCAACTGCAGCAGGATTGAAGAAAGTAGCATTAGTACCAGTTCCATCAACTGTTGATACCGTTCCATTTCCTGCGAATGTTGTGACTACACCTGCAGGTGTGATTTTGCGAATACGTTGGTTGTTGTAGTCTGCTACATACATAATTCCCGATGAATCAAATGCAATTCCAAGAGGAGAAAACAACGTCGCATTCGTTCCCGTTCCATCGGCAAATGTAGTTGTTCCGTTACCTGCAAATGTTGTGACTACACCTGTTGAAGGGTTAATTTTACGGATTCGATTATTAGTTTGATCCCCTATATACACATCTCCTAATGAATTGACTGCGATTCCCCAAGGGGCATTGAATTGTGCACTTGAAGTCCCATCATAATAGCCCGAAATACCCGCTCCTGATAACGTTGAGATTTCAGAGAAAAGATACACAACCACTGAAGCCACAAGCAAGACTCGCCCAATCGTTCCCAAGGAACCAAGCAAGGGCATTGTATACTACTAACCAAAACTTGATAACTGACTTAACGCCGTCCATGCAGACCCCGAATAATACAAACTGAACGTCTGGATTTCGACACGACTGGCAGTGGCCGTAGGTGCTGAACCACCGGCCCATCGGATGGTCGTCGCACTTCCTGCGATTTGAAGGACATTCACAAAATAGGGTGTGCCTCCTTGGACTAAATAGACCGAGATGACATAGTTACGGTTCGCAGTCGTAGGTAAGTTCGTGATATTGACTGTCAAGTTACTTGGGATGGTCGTCAAGTAATGAATGGCGCCCAACGTCCAGTCAATGGTATACGGAGTGGTAGGAACCGCTGCAATGACGGTTTCTTGAAGTTCTTGGACGCTTAACGCTGCTGTGACATCCAAACGGTTATTGGCTGCATTGAAGGATACATTGGCAGTCGAGGCTGCAGAATTCGAGGTTCCGTTCGCGTAGACAATGTTCCCTGCGGTTGTTGTAGAGAGCGTGAAGGCCGCAGGACCTGTAGGACCTGTATTGCCTGTCACTCCAGTGGGTCCAGTATTTCCCGTGAAACCTGTTGGACCTGTGTTGCCTGTAGGACCTGTAGCCCCAGTATTTCCGGTTGGACCCGTTGGACCCGTTGGACCTGTGTTGCCTGTAGGACCTTGGATTCCGCCATAGGCTAAACTGTTCCATGCAGTGGTTCCATCACCCACTTTGAATCGTTGTGTGTTCGTTTCGATTGCCATCTCTCCGGACGCGAGAGTAGGATTAGTACTCGACCATTCGGTTGACAATCCACGCCTAAATTGGAGTTGGATAAAAGGCATTGTTATCAGAGTAGAAACTTTAAAACTAAACTACACGTCCACAATCAAGCGCAGGTCCAAAAGTGAATGACGAAGACGGAGTTCCACCATCAAAGGCTATAGGTACGCCTATTCCTGCGGGTCCTGTTGAGCCTGTATTTCCCGTAAAACCAGTTGGACCTGTCACACCTGTGGGTCCTGTAACTCCAGTCGGTCCCGTATTGCCTGTGAAACCAGTGGGTCCTGTTGCACCCACAGTGGGAATCGTGGTGTTGACATACGAAATGGTTGAACCGTTGAATCCTAGCGTGAGAGAACTAGAGGCCTGTGTGGTTGCGTAGATGTTGAGAGTTAAGTCGGTAGTGTACGTGCGTGCAGGAATAGTGAGATTGGACTTATACAACTGCATAGGACTGGATTGATTGATGCTTGTCGTGGTGGTACCTGTAGCCACTGTGGTTGAACCATCAACTACCTCGAAATAGAACGAAGCAGGACTGGTCGACAATCCTACTGTAGCATACAACACTAAACTCCACACTCCTGTGACAGAGGTTTTGAGTGGTAGAGACGATGCAGCCAGTGTGAAAGAAGCTACTTTTGCGTTCGTTGTGGAAGCAGGGATTGTGATTGTACTTGCAGTCAGGCTTGGATTGAAGGTGGTCAAGAGTGTTCCAGTGAAGGGTGCACCTGCGTAGGTGTTTGGGTCTCCAGTAGAAGGAAGGGTGATTTTACGAACAGCGTTACCATTCGAAACATACAAAATACCACTTGGAGTGATTGCCATATCTTCTGGATTACTAAACGTAGCATTGGTTCCAGTTCCATCTGCAGAACCTGCAGTTGAATTACCTGCAATCGTTGTCACTACACCGTCAGGTGTGATTTTACGGATACGATTATTGAAAAAGTCAGATACATATACATTGTCTGATGAATCTAGAGTAACGTATAGAGCACCACCAAAACTAGCATTCGTTCCAGTTCCATCCGCAAACGTTCTAGTTCCACTACCTGCGAAGGTTGTCACTACACCTGCAGTTGAAACTTTGAGTATCCTATTCCCACCATGGTTAGCAATATATAGATTTCCTGCTGAATCGAGTGCAACTCCATAAGGATAGTTTAAGCCGTTACCAGATACAAAGGTTGTGACAACTCCTGATGGAGTGATTTTACGGATAAGATTATTAGAGGTATCTGCAACAAACACAACTCCTGTTGAATCGACTACAATTCCTATAGGACTATTAAAAGTTGCATTGGTTCCATTTCCATCTGCAGAACCTACTGATGCACTACCGGCAAATGTTGTAACCACACCTCCGGGAGTGATTTTACTAATAAGATTTGTGTTCTGTTGAGTTAGATATAGATTTCCAGATGTATCAATAGCAAGTCCTTGAGCACCACTTAGACCAGTAACAAAGGTTGTTACAACCCCTCCAGTTGTTATTTTACGGATACGACCGTTAGCAAAATCGCATACAAACAAAACTCCAGCTGAATCGACTACAATTCCTCTAGCAGCGTAGAACTGTGCATTCGTTCCTGTTCCATCTGAACTTCCTTGTGAACCACCTGCGAAGGTAGTTACAACAGCATCGGTAGTAGCCACTTGTGTGGTGTAGTTCATCTGCAGTGTGAGTCCACCGGAGAACCCATCAATCCCTTGGAGTCCTGTTGGACCTGTATTCCCTGTAGCACCTGTTGTACCTGTAGTGCCTGTAGGTCCTGTTGAGCCCGTGAACCCTGTATTTCCCGTGAATCCTGTGGGTCCAGTATTTCCCGTGAATCCAGTTGGTCCAGTATTACCCGTGACTCCAGTCGGTCCTGTGTTCCCTGTGGGTCCAGTATTGCCTGTGGGTCCTGTAGGTCCTGTGTTTCCCGTGTTTCCGGTTGGACCCGTATTGCCTGTGAAGCCTGTGTTACCCGTGACTCCAGTCGGCCCTGTGTTCCCTGTGGGTCCAGTATTACCCGTGAATCCAGTTGGTCCTGTGTTCCCTGTCGGTCCAGTATTGCCTGTGGGTCCTGTAGGTCCTGTAACTCCAGACGGTCCAGTCCATCCTGTGGGACCGCTATTCCCCGTAAACCCAGTCGGACCCGTTATACCCTGAATGCCTTGAATTCCCTGCACGCCTTGGGGTCCAGTGTTTCCTTGGACTCCCTGTAATCCCTGCACACCTTGAGGACCGTCATTTCCCTGGACTCCCTGTAATCCCTGCACACCTTGAGGACCGTCATTTCCCTGTACTCCTTGGACCCCCTGAATACCCTGCACGCCTTGAATACCCTGTGGACCTGTTGCACCATCACGGCCAATGTATCCACTCGGACCGGTAGGACCTTCTGGTCCTGTCATTCCAATTCCAATCGGTCCAGTCCATCCTGTAGGCCCTCCGGGGATTCCTGCTACACCTTGTGGACCTTCAATTCCTTGGGGTCCAGTAGGACCCATATCTCCCTTGGTACCCGATACGCCTTGAATGCCACGAACACCTTGGAGACCTGTCGGTCCTGTTAGTCCTTGAAGACCTCGAACGCCTTGTATCCCTTGGATACCTTGTGGTCCAATTAACATACTTATGTTTTCACCAGTTGAAAAACTACGGTGGAGGTGGTATTGCGGTATACGATTCCAGCTTACTGAATACAAGAAGCCCATAGGCTATCTGGAATGTTTGAATCTCTATTTTTCTTGCTTGAGGAGTCGGTGGAGTATCGTTCAAGAAGCCGAATAGAGTTACTGGAGTGCCACCAATCGTCATTGCATCAAAATAATAAGGAGTTGGACCTTGAGCGATGATGATTGTCAATAAAAAGAGGTCTGTACCCGTTGTAGGATAGTTTATAACATTGAGTGTCATATTGGATTCAGGTGAAACTTCTAACGAACCATTAGGTCCCAGACTCCAATCGAATTCAACCTGATTGGTTCCAGTAATCGATAAGGAATGTATGGTTGAGCTACCACCTCCACTTCCTGGAGGACCTGTGTCTCCTGTTGGACCGGTTGACCCTTCTCCAGTTGGGCCTGTAGGTCCCGTATTTCCTATACTTGCAAACAACTGCCAATACGTTGGATTTGTAGGGAGTCCTCCTGAACTTGAAACGATGCATAGATAGGTTGAACCGTTGTATTCTACAAGGTCATTCACATAATAGAGTGTAGAACCCGACCAAGTTCCTCGATTTGTATAGGTGGTTCCACCGGCTGCAAACACCTGCCAGTAGGATGGATTTGTAGGGAGTCCTCCTGAAGATGAAATAATACATAGATAGGTTGAACCATTATAGGCTACAAGGTCATTCACGTAATAGAGTGTAGAACCCGACCAAGTTCCTCGATTCGTAAAGATGGTTGCTGCTCCAGTAGGTCCAGTGTTTCCCGTGAACCCTGTCACTCCTGTTGGACCTGTATTTCCTGTCGGTCCTGTGTTTCCCGTGACTCCTGTTGGACCCGTTGGGCCTGTGAACCCTGTAGGACCCGTCGGACCTGTAGGACCCGTCGGACCTGTATTGCCTGTATTACCGGTATTCCCTGTGAATCCTGTATTGCCTGTATTGCCTGTCGGACCTGTATTGCCTGTATTGCCTGTATTGCCTGTATTCCCTGTGAATCCTGTATTTCCCGTGAAACCAGTTGGACCGGTATTCCCTGTGAGTCCGGTAAACCCTGTTGGACCTGTATTCCCCATGAATCCTGTAGGTCCAGTCACTCCAGTTGGACCTGTAGTACCCGTGGGACCTGTGGGACCTGTAGGACCCGTTGAACCTGTAGTACCTGTACGACCGGTAGGACCTGTGTCTCCGGTTGCGCCTGTATTCGTAGCTGTACCCATAGGTCCTGTCCATCCTGTCCAGCCCGTATACCCTGTAGGTCCTTGTATGCCTTGAATCCCCTGAATACCCTGTGGTCCAGTCGATCCATCTGCTCCTGCATTTCCTGGAACACCCTGGGGTCCTTCCGGTCCCTCGGGTCCGGTCACGCCTGCAGTACCTACTGGTCCTTCAATGCCTTGAATTCCCTGTTGTCCTTGAATGCCTGTAGGACCTGTTACACCATATGGACCTGTATTCCCTGTAGGACCTGTATTTCCGGTTGCACCTGTATTCGTAGCACTTCCAGGAGGTCCTGTCCAGCCTGTAGGACCTGTATTCCCTGTATAACCTGTAGGACCTCTTTCACCTCCAGCTGGAATCAAGAACGCTGAAAACAAAGTATTCGCACCCTTCAGTACTTTCACAGGAGCTGCAGACCCGTTGTATGCTGTAGAAACGATCCAATCGGTTGACCCATTAAAGTACTGAACCGTTGTCAAGTTGAGTGACATACCGACACTTGTATCCGTAGCATCTTGAGCCCGTGCGAGTACCGTTCCATCTTCACCCACAATCTGAATTGAGTACTGATTTGCGTTTGTAGCGATATCAAACAATACAAGTAAAGATACTTGATAATACCCTGAAACAGTAGGTTGGAATTGATAGGTGGATGGACTGAACCAATTCTTCGAGTCAACGAGTTCAGTGAACTGTATTGTATCCGTTGTGTATGAACCCAATCGTTGGTCTGTGGCGAGTCGTGCAGTCACAACATAATCACTTGCATAAATACCTGTTCCTGGTGCTCCCGTGCTTCCTGTAGCACCCACAAACCCTGTGGGACCTGTATTACCCGTTGCGCCTGTGTTGGTAGCGGTTCCTGCGGGTCCAGTATTTCCTGTCCATCCAGTCCAGCCTGTTGGACCCGTGCGTCCAGTATTTCCTGTATTCCCTGTATTTCCCGTGTTACCCGTCCAGCCTGTTGGACCTGTATTACCCGTATTTCCTGTAACCCCTGTCGGTCCTGTCCATCCAGTCCATCCAGTCCAACCTGTAGGACCTGTATTACCGGTGTTTCCAGTAGTACCAGTGTTTCCAGTCCAACCTGTGGGACCAGTGCTTCCAGTATTTCCAGTAGTACCGGTATTTCCTGTGTTTCCTGTCCATCCTGTAGGACCTGTTGGACCTGTAGTACCCGTATTACCTGTGAACCCTGTATTACCCGTCCATCCTGTCCATCCAGTGGGTCCAGTGTTGCCTGTATTACCCGTGTTACCTGTCCATCCAGTCCATCCAGTCCAGCCTGTCCATCCAGTGGGTCCAGTGTTGCCTGTATTTCCTGTATTGCCAGTCCATCCAGTCCAACCCGTAGGACCTGTATTTCCAGTGAACCCCGTATTACCCGTCCAACCTGTCCATCCCGTAGGTCCAGTATTGCCAGTATTGCCAGTGAACCCTGTATTACCTGTCCAACCCGTCGGACCTGTATTACCGGTGTTTCCAGTGAAGCCTGTATTACCCGTATTGCCTGTCCAACCCGTAGGTCCAGTATTTCCGGTGAACCCAGTATTACCTGTGTTACCCGTCCATCCTGTCCAGCCTGTAGGACCTGTAGTTCCAGTGTTTCCGGTATTGCCGGTATTACCTGTCCACCCTGTCCATCCAGTGGGACCTGTATTACCCGTATTACCGGTGTTACCAGTATTACCAGTATTGCCGGTGTTACCTGTCCATCCTGTCCATCCAGTGGGACCTGTTACAGTCGAAGCAGGACCCGTCATTCCAGTGGGTCCGGTGTTTCCGGTATTTCCTGTGTTACCGGTGTACCCTGTTGCACCTGTATTTGAAGCGGTACCTGCAGGTCCTGTGTTACCCGTCCATCCAGTCCAACCTGTTGGACCTGTTACACCCGTAGGACCAATGTTGAAGAACGGCAAGTCATTCCACAAACGCAAGCCATCACCAATCTTCATACGTCCAAGGGTCGTGTCGTACCCTTGCTCGCCTGACGCAAGTAGAGGGTTCGCATTGAACCAATTTAAGGATGTGTCTCTCCGAAGCAATATCTTCTTCGGAACCGTCGGGCATGACGACATTGTATTATAAGTCGCATAGATTTACATCGGCCTTACCGCCATCAAAGACCTCATTACCGTTACCGTCCAAGTAGTCACAGAACTCAGCAGTTGCGTTACCTGCATCGTCAATCTCAAAGGTTTGGCATCCAGACTTGGGTAAGTCGCACTTATTAGGACCTGCACCACCACTGTCGAACACTTCATCGAATCCATTACCATCCAAGTAGTCACATACATCGGATGTTGCATTACCACCATCGTCCACTTCTGGATGAAACGGACAGACTCGGTCGAGCGGGCAGACACACACGGAAGTCAAAAAGTTCCATTCCAGTGACCCATTGGTTGAACCCTTGTAGCTGTAGACTCCATTTGGGTTTGAAATGATGGCTGCGCGTCGCATCCATTCTGTATGCATGCCTGCATCGCGTGTTTGATTCACGAAGGACCTCTGCTTGCCGACTTGAATCGGAACCCACGGCAAAAAGTTGGGCGTTGACCCAGATGAAGTTGTATACGCTTTCCACGAATACAGCCCTAAGATGGTGATTAATACACCCAACACTATAAGGTTGATGTTCATTGCTTCTTGCTTAGATGTTGTCTACATCCACTTCATCGTCCTCGTCTTCTTCGTCGAATTCGAATCCGTCTGGCTTGGAAGTGGGTGCGTTGCCTGACTTCAAGAACATGCGTTCGTCCATGTCGGGTTTGAGGTTACGAAGTCGTGCGACTTGTTCAGGCGAGAACACTGCGATGATTTCATGTGTCTTTCCACCCAAGCCTGTCTCTGCGATCATGACGAGACTGTCGATGTCGACCCAGACAGTGCGTTTACCTTTACCTCGTAGACCACCTCGCATCGGCATGGTCTGTAAGACTTCTCTGAACTCCTTCTTTTTTCCTTCACGATCTTCGTTCTCGAAGAAGTCTCGTTTCTTATCGTCGACGACTTCCTCCAAGTAGAAGACCTCCATGCGTCCGCATCCGAGGCGTCTCGTGATACGAGCGATGTGAACACCGGTCAGTTTTTCCTTGTTTTTGATGTCATCGAGTAAGTCATCGATGAAACATCGGTTGTTGCGTGCTTTCGAACCTTCTGAATTGCGTTGGGACCTATGGCCTGAACCTCCTGTTGTATTGCGTGGCATTGTGAGAATGGGGAAGGTTATGGATTGGACGAAACTGAATCCGTTTTTAGATTTTGAATGTCAACTCTGTACACCAAACTGGTTTAACATCTTGGTCGACCCATTGGATCGTGCTGATAATCTTTCCACTCACTGAAGGGAAGTCAGAGTTACTTGTTTCGTTATAGGACCCGACTTCTTTAGGACATGAGGTTTGAGTGCATAGGTCTTCAATCGTTGGTGAGAACGGTATTCCATTGAACGAGTACGAATATGTAGCGGTTCCACCTGTAATGCGCGTCTTCAAATCATAGGCAACCCAAAGCTCTGTTGTATCGCCTGGTTGAGGGTTTTGCGGTGAGAATCCCATGCCTGTAATTGTTGCTTGGTCTGTGGGTGAACCGCAGTTGCGAAGAGTAACCGATGAAGCCAAGATAGAGATAATCTTGAAGAGGAGCATTTATACCTTACTATGAGAGAACGCTGCTTAATCCGTTTTGGCAAGTTTCGCATGTTTCTTGGTCGTGAGGTGACGAAGCTTGTCCTTGTTTGATTGAAACGTAACCTTGCAGTCTTCACACTTGTAGTCAATTATGACTTTGGGTTGTGGGTTCTCTTTCTGAAGGTGGGCTTTGCTTTTGATGTGCTTGTCGTAGACACTCTGATACTTACATTGTAGGTTACAGAGGTCGCAATGAAGTGCCATCTGCTGCATTACTTTATTTATGTGAGGGCGAGAACCTAAATGGTAAAGTAAACTCTCAATACCTCCGCGGTCGTCCTTGGAACAGAGTTCACATACGTAGCGCCTCTCTCCAGTTCGTTTCAGAACCCATGAGGTCACATAGAGTGGAAGTTCCATTGTATACCTCGGCGACAATATTTCTCCAATTCTCCATTTAGTGAACCAGTATGTTGATTGTATAACTTCATTGGATTGAAACGGACTCGAGTCTTTGGCTTTTCAACTTTGCGCAAACACTTTCACTTGCAAACTTATTCCAGAAAATCATAGAATTCATTCAGTTTTTCATTTAGTGAATTAGAGACTTCATTGCATAACTCCATTGGAACGAATCGGACTCGAGTCTTTGGCTTTGGAGACTTTGACAAACACTTTCACCAACTTTTCAAAAATGGATTCATTTTAGTCAGAAAGGTATGTCTTCCCCCCCCCTCTCACAAAATGAACTCTCAAGCTATACTCTTTGCATACAACTCCTTCAAGACCACTGTTCATAAACAGCATCTGGACAAAATTCGCCAAAGCCTTCCACTCCGTCTTCAACATGAACTCACTGATGATGAATTAGACAACGTCTATAACAGCAGTGTCTCCTGCTTCCAATCCAAAGGAGGCAAGTTTCTGGAATCACATATCGAAACACTTCTAATCAACGCAGGGATTCCGTTCAAACCCCAAGTTCATCTAAACTCGGATGGTATCATCGTAGAATCGCAAGGGTGTACAGTTCCTGATATAGTCTTTGGTATTCCTCAAATAGGTGACCATATCAGCAACTACATCGTCCTCTCTCTCAAAACGACCAGTCGTGAACGCGCAAAGCTAGACACTGCGTGGACAAGTAAACACCCTCCTAAACTGTTTCTCTATGGAACTCTCGAGGACGATTACCCTCAACCCACTACCTTCGAGGAAGGACCCATTAGAAAAATCATCACTGCGAAACCTAAAAAGAAAGACAACCGCATGTTCAAGCTTGGGTTTGAGCATTTGATAGAGTGTGTGTCACAAGGTTTGAAGCCAACATCTCCGTGAACACTGTAGGTATCGTATTCCCTAGCTGGTGCCATTTTTCACTTTCTGAACCGTGAAGGCTAAAATCGTTAGGAAACCCTTGTAATCGGAGTGCGTCTTCAACTGTCAAACGATACTCGTGATTATCTACTATGTATCCGTCCCAGTTGTGTTTGTCATGAATGTGCGACCTTCGACCTCCACATCGTATTGTATATGCAGTTGGCTTCACGAAGTTTTTCCCTAGATACTCCGAGAGTGATGTATTCTTCTTAAACTTATCAAACTCAAGAAGAGTCTTCGGGTCTCCGTGCCTAACACCCACTAATAAGACTCGCTTCCTCATTTGAGGAATCCCATAATCGCTACACGTGACCTTCTTATATGCAACTGAATACCCTGTTTGTTCCATTAGCGAAACAATGGTCTGAAATGTATGTCCATTATTGTGTGTAATCAGAGCAGGTACATTTTCAAAGAGAAGGTAGCTTGGACGATGATGTTCAACAATCTTCATAATCTGGAAGAACAGTACTCCTCGATGATCATCGAACCCGAGATGCTGTCCTGCGTTTGAAAACGGTTGACATGGGAATCCCGCACATAGTATATCGAAATGTGGAAGAGCTGCAGGGTCGATACTATACACATCGCCCAAAGGCTTGATTCCGTAGTTTTTCTCATAGGTTTCTCTTGCTGACGAATCAATGTCGCATGCCATCACACACTTAAACCCATGTTTAGCGAGGGAATAATGAAAGCTTCCAATCCCACAACATATATCAACGAATGTCTTGGGTTCATCCATACTCTCTATTATTAACTGCACCCCTTTCCGTTTTTCCATCCCAAGGCAACTCACAAAACCAGACTGAAAACACCACTCACGAGCAAAGTAAAACTCGTCCAAGCCCGACCCTGCCCGAGTCCCGGGGACTTTGCGCAAACACTTTGAAATTCAGCCAGGATTTGTG